>Ga0187893_10000056_pt1 | contig 240036 bp, 218 predicted proteins | sample MA1701074metaG_FD_139574 | JGI IMG/M metagenome (GOLD analysis project Ga0187893, IMG submission 139574) | White microbial mat communities from a basaltic lava cave in the Kipuka Kanohina Cave System on the Island of Hawaii, USA - MA170107-4 metaG ...
CGCGTTGCGCGGCAGCGCGTCGACGAGCTCGAGCTGCTCGGGGTGCTTCTGGCGCGCGAGCCCGGCCTCCGCGCAGAAGCGCGCGAGCTCGGCGAGGTCGACGGCGGCGCCCTCGCGCGGGACGGCCACCGCGCAGCAGCGCTCGCCCGTGCGCGGATCCGGCAGCCCGATCACCGCGACCTCGGCGAGCTTCGGGTGGGTGTAGAGCAGGTCCTCGATCTCGCGCGCCGAGAGGTTCTCGCCGTTGCGGATGATGATCTCCTTGAGCCGGCCGCTCACGCGCAGGTAGCCCTCGGCGTCGAGCGCGCCGAGATCCCCGGTGCGGAAGAAGCCCTCGCGGTCGAAGGCCTCGGCCTCGAGCTGCTTCGCGAGGTAGCCCTTCAACAGCTGGGGACCGCGCACGCGGATCTCGCCGACCTCGCCGGGCGCGCAGACGCGCTCGCCGGCCGCGACGATGCGCAGCTCGGCGCCCGCGGCCGCGCGCCCCTCGGTCGCGGCGCGCTTGTCCTCGGGGTCGCGCAGCGAGCCGACCACCGCGAAGGGCGCCTCGCTGAGCCCGTAGACCGAGACCACGCCGATGCCGCCGAGCTCCTGCTGCACCTCGCGCTGCAGCGCGGGAGGCTTCGGCGCGGCGCCCGCCATCGCGGCGCGCAGATTCGGGAACACGCGCGTCCCGGGGTGGCGCCGCTGGTAGGCGAGGTAGCGCATCACGAGCGGCGTGCCGCCCGACGCGAGCGTCAGCCCCTCGCGGCCGAGGAAGGGCGGCGTGCGCTCGTCGTCCCAGCTCTCGACGAGGATCGCGCCGCAGCCCGAGAACAGCTGCACGAAGAGCATGCCGATGCCGCCGATGTGCGGGAAGGGGAAGACCATCGGGTAGCGGTCCTCGGGGCCGAGCTCGAAGCGCTCGGCGACCGCGCGCGAGCCCACCGCGAGGGTCGCGTCGCTGTGCAGCGCGCCCTTCGGATCGGCGGTGGTGCCGGAGCTGTAGAAGAGCCAGCGCAGCGGCTCGCCCGCCTCGGCGCGCGGCGCGGGCAGGCCCGCGGGATCCGCCTCGGGCAGCGCGCGGTCGCAGACGAGGAGCTCGGGAGCCCCCGCCCCCTCGGCCGCGAGCTCCGCGCAGACGCCGCGCGCGAGCGCCGCGTGGTCGCAGCCGCGGAACTGCGCCGGCACGATGAGCAGCTGCGGCCGCAGCTCGCGCAGCATGAAGCGCAGCTCGCGCTCGCGGTAGATCGGCAGCAGCGGGTTCTGGAGCGCCCCGAGCCGCGCGAGCGCGGCGGCGAGCACGAAGGACTCGATCCAGTTCGGGAGCTGCCACGCGACGCGCGCGCCGGAGCCGACTCCGCGCGCCGCGAGCGCGGCCGCGGCGCGCAGCGCGCGCTCGCGCAGCTCCGCGAAGGCGAGGCGCCGGCCGGCCTCGTCGACCGCGCAGAGCGCCCGAGGCGTGGCCTCCGCGCGCGCGTGCACGAGCGCCCAGAGCCCGCTCTCGCGCAGCAGCGGCGGCCCTGCGCCCTTCGCAGCTTGCATCCGCGCCGGCTCCTCGGGCTCGCGACCGCGTTGACGGGACGCGCGCAGAAAGCCGAGACTGCGGCCCGGCGGCTGCGCGACGCGCCACCATACCATGCGCGCGCCGCGCTCCGGCGCAGGGGGAGCACGAGCCAGCGATGCCGATGGACCTAGGCCGCATCGGGGCGGAGTCGCAGCCGGTCGCGCGCGCGTGGCAGCCGCGCGACTGCGCGCTCTACGCGCTCGCGCTCGGCGCGGGCTGGGACGAGCTCGCCTTCGCGCGCGAGGGACCGGATCAGCTCGTGTATCCGAGCTTCGTGCTCTCGGGCGTGATGGCGGCCGAGGCCGAGAGCTGGCCGGACCCCGGCTTCGCGACCGGAAGCTATGCGCCGCACGAGATCGTGCAGGGCGAGCAGGCGCTCGAGCTCCACGCGCGCGTGCAGCCGCGCGGCGAAGTGCTCACGCACACGCGGGTCGCGGGGATCTACGACAAGGGCTCGGCCGCGCTCGTCGTGCTCGAGGTGCGCGCGGCCGACCGCGCGAGCGGCGCGCCGCTCTTCACCGCGACCACGAGCCTCTTCGTGAAGGGGCACGGCGGCTTCGGCGGCGAGCGCGGCCCGCGCGGCCCGCGCCACGAGGCGCCCGAGGCGCCGCCCGACCTGCGCATCGCGTACCCGACCCTGCCGATCCAGACGCTGCTCTGGCGCCACGCGGGCAACGACCCGAACCGGATCCACGTCGATCCCGAGGTCGCGCGCAGCGCGGGCTTCCGCGCGCCCATCCTCTCGGGGCTGAATACGCTCGGCTTCGCCTGCCGCGCGCTGGTGCACGGCGCGGCCGCGGGCGCACCCGAACGGCTGCGCTCGCTCTCGGCGCGCTTCGCGGCCCCCGGCTACAACGGCGACACGCTCACGACCGAGCTCTGGACCGGCGCCGGGCTCGGGCGCGACGCGCGCGGCGACCGCATCGCGCTCTTCCGCGTCGTCAACCAGGACGGCGTCGGCCTGATCGAGCAGGGCCGCGCGACCTGCGCGTAGCCCGGGCCCCGCGCGCACGAGAGGTCGCAGATGAGCGTCCGCCCCTTCCGCATCGACGTCCCGCAGCCGGTCCTCGACGACCTCCGGCGGCGCCTCGACGCGACGCTCTGGCCGCAGGCGCTGCCCGACGCGGGCTGGGACTACGGCACGAGCCTCGACGAGCTCCGGGCGCTCGTGCGGCACTGGCGCGAGCGCTTCGACTGGCGGCGCGTCGAGGCCGAGCTGAACGCGTTCCCGCACTTCCTCGTCGCGCTCGGCGGGCTCGAGGTCCACTGCGTCCACCTGCGCGCGCGCGGCCGCCCGGCGATGCCGCTCGTGCTCACGCACGGCTGGCCGAGCAGCTTCTACGAGCTGCTGCGCGTCGCGGGCCCGCTCAGCGATCCGCGCGCGCACGGGATCGACAGCGACACCGCCTTCGACGTCGTGATCCCGTCGCTGCCGGGCTACGCCTGGTCGAGCCCGCCGCAGACGCGCGGCTTCGGCGCCGACCAGGTCGCGGACCTCTGGGTGGAGCTCATGGCCGCGCTCGGCTACCCGCGCTTCGGCGCGCACGGCGGCGACTGGGGCGCGGCCGTCTCGACCGCACTCGCGGCGCGCCATCCCGAGCGCCTGACCGGCATCCACGTCACGATGCTCGCGCCTCCGATCGACGCCGCGGCACTCTCGCCCGAGCTGCGCGCGTGGCACGAGCGCGTGCAGGCCTACCGCGACCGCGAGTGGGGCTACGTGCACCTGCAGCGCACCAAGCCGCAGACGGCGTCCTTCGCGCTGACCGATTCCCCGGCCGGGCTCGCGGCCTGGATCCTCGAGAAGTGGTGGCGCTGGAGCGACATCGAGGACGCCTCGGGCCGCCGCGCGCTCGCGCGCCGCTACACGCCGGACGAGCTGCTCACGACGATCGCGATCTACTGGGTCACGCGCTGCATCGGGCCCTCGCTGCGGATGTACTACGAGACCTTCTCGGCGGGGAGCCGCATCGCGGCGCCGCCGCCCCTCGCGGTTCCCTTCGGCATGGCCGCGTTCCGCGAGATGAACCGGCTGCCGCGCGCGCTCGCGCCGTCGGGCCTCGACATCCGGCGCTGGAGCGAGATCGACGACGGCGGCCACTTCCCGGGCCTCGAGAATCCGGCCGCGCTCGCGCACGAGATCCGCAGCTTCTTCGGCGGGCTCGGCTGAGCGCGCGATGCGGTCGCTCGCCGAGGAGGTCGCCCGGCTCGCGCGCGGGGAGTGCTCCGCGCGCGAGCTCGTCGACGAGGCGATCGCGCGCATCGAGGCGCTCGACCCGCGCCTGAACGCCGTGATCCACCCGCGCTTCGAGCGCGCGCGCGAGGAGGCCGCGCGCCCGGTCGCGGGGCGCTTCCGCGGCGTGCCGATCCTGGTCAAGGACGCGGGCTGCGCGATCGCGGGCGAGCCGCTGCACGAGGGCCTCGCGGTCGCGAAGGCCGCGGGCTACCGCGCCGCGAGCGATGGCGGCCTCACGCGCCGTCTCGCCGCGGCGGGCTTCATCCTGCTCGGGCGCACGAACGTGCCCGAGCTCTGCACGCACGCGACGACCGAGCCCGTGGCCTACGGGCCCACGCGCAACCCGTGGAGCCCCGAGCGCAGCGCGGGCGGCTCCTCGGGCGGCTCGGCCGCGGCCGTCGCCGCGGGCATGGTCGCGGTCGCGCACGGCAGCGACGGCGGCGGCTCGCTGCGCGCGCCCGCGGCCTGGTGCGGGCTCGTCGCGCTGAAGCCCAGCCGCGGCCGGATCTCCTGCGGGCCCGAGGCCGGCGAGCGCTGGGCCGGCCTCTCGAGCGAGGGCTTCCTCACGCGCAGCGTGCGCGACAGCGCGCTCGTGCTCGACGCGGTCTGCGGCAGCGAGCCCGGCGACCCCTACACGACCCCGCTCCGGGGCTCGCTCGCCGCGGCGCTCGCGCGGCGGCCGGGCCGGCTGCGGATCGGGCTGCGCCTGCGCGGCGCGGGCGACGCCGACGCGACGCACCCCGAAGTCGCGGCGTCGGTCCAGCGCCTCGCCGCGCGGCTCGCGGACCTCGGACACGACGTGCGCGAGGCCTGGCCCGAAGCGATCGACGAGCCCGAGGCGGTCGCGCAGCAGGGCAACGTCGTCAGCGCCTGCGTCGCGGCCGAGCTCGAGGAGTGGTCGCAGCGGCTCGGCCGCGCGATCCCGCTGCACGAGATCGAGCCGCGCAACCAGCGCAGCGTGAGCCAGGGCCGCAGCCTCGGCGCCGCGGAGTTCGTGCGCGCGCGCGAGTGGCTGCACGCCTGGGGCCGGCGCCTGCACGCGTGGTGGAGCGACTTCGATCTGCTGCTCACGCCCGCGCTGACGCGTCCCGCGATCCCGATCGGCTCGCTGCCGCTCGCGCCCTCGGCCGAGGACCTCGCGCGCATGCGCCGCGAGCTCGGCTGGCTGCTCGGCATGTGGAACGCGAGCGGCCAGCCCGCGCTCTGCCTGCCCGCGCGGCCGACGCGCGACGGCCTGCCGGTCGGCGCGCAGCTCGTCGCGGGCTTCGGGCGCGACGCCCTCCTGCTGCAGGTCGCGCGGCAGCTCGAGCGCGAGGAGCCCTGGGAATCGTGGCCGGGCTGAGCCGCGCCTAGCGCGCGCGCCCGAGCGAGCGCGCGCCGAGCGCCGCGACGAGCGCGGCCGCGAGCGCCCGCGCGGCCGGGCCGAGCGCGGAGAGCGCGGGCGCCGTGAAGACCACGAGCTGCGGCGGGTTCTGGCCCTCGCGGCTCGAGTAGATCACGCTGTTCGACGAGGCGCTCGAGAGCCCGAAGTCGAAGATCCCGTTGCCCTGCACGAGCGCGCTCACGTCGAACTCGACCCAGCTGTCGGGAAACGCGGTCGCGGCGCTGTCGAGAACCAAGGTGCCGACGCCCGGCGCGTTCTCCCAGGTGAGGCTCGCCTCGTCCCAGCCGCCCGGCGCCGCGCTGATCGTGCCCCCGTCCATGCTCGGGTCGGTCACGTAGAGGCGCAGCAGCGCGCCGACGACGCTGCCCGCGCCGACCCCGCTCACCGCGAAGCGCAGGTAGCTCTGCTCGGTCGCGGAGCCGCTCTGGCGCGCGCGGAAGGTCTGGCTCTGCCCGTAGTTCTGATTCGGGCTCGCCGAGCTCACGCGCGCGTCCGCGACCGGCGTGAAGGTCGCGCTCGGAGGCGGCGGCAGCACCTCCACCGCCGCGGTGTGCGTGCGCGCATCCGATCCCTGCGCGTTGCTCGCGACGAGGCTCACGTCGTAGACGCCGGCCGCCTCGTAGCGGTGCCGCGGGTGACGCTCCTCGGAGGTGCTCGCGTCGCCGAAGTCCCAGTGCCACTCGCTCGGGTGGGCGGCCGAGAGGTCGGCGAAGGCGACCTCGAGCACCGCGCGGCCGGAGGCCGGCAGCGCCGCGAAGTCCGCGGCGGGTGCCGAGGGCGCGGGCGCGGGCGCGAGCGGGTGCGCGAGCGCCAGGATCGCCGGCGGCGGCAGCGCGACCGGGCTCGTCACCAGCTTGAGCACGTAGGCGCGCACCTCGCTCGGGTAGACCTCGTAGTAGAGCAGCGCGGCATCGCGCAGGACCGACTCGCTCGAGAGGTCCCAGACGGGGTTCGCGATCCCCGCGAGGCCCTGCGTCGCGTGGGGAACCCCCGTGTGGCCGCGCATGTAGCCGATGACTCCGGGCAGCTCGAGCACCCCGGCCAAGGGGATCGCGCCGAGCTCGTTGTGCGGGTGGTGGCTCACGACGAAGACGTTCTCGCCCGCGGCGGTCGCGGCCGACGCGATCGCCTGCGCCTGCGCGAGGTCGGACGCGCGCACGGTGTTCTGGCCGGCATGGGAGCTGTTGATCCCGAGGAAGCGCAGCCCCCTCCAGCCGGTCGCCGTCTCGAGCCCGTTGTGCCCGCGCAGCGCGTCGCTCGCGACGTCCCAGACGCCCGCGGAGGCGACGTGCTGCTCGTAGTTTGGCGCCCCGAACTCGTTCTGGTCGTGGTTGCCGGGGACGGCCAGGAAGGGGATCCCCTGGTCGGTGAGCTCCTGATCGAGCTCGTGCGCGAGCTGGACCCACTCGGACTGCGCGTTCGGCAGGTCGACCAGGTCCCCGGCCAGGAAGACCATCGCGATCGCGTGCGGCAGCAGTGCGCCCGGCTGCCCCGCCGAGGCGATCGTCTCGAGCACCTGCTCGAAGCGCACGGCCTCGACGGGCTCGTTGACCTGGATGTCGCTCAGCTGCGCGAAGGCGAAGAGAGGAGACTGCGCGCGCGCGGCGCCGGCGGGCAGCGCGAGCAGGGCGCCCAGGGCCAGGGGAATTCCCCGGCGCGAGCTGCGGGCTCTCAGGGCCTCGGCCATGCGTCTCCCCCTCCGCGCGAGCGCGCTGCGCGTGCGGAGCCACCCCACGGGTGGAGTGGTCGCAGAGCGGGGATCGGAGCGCGCCGGATCGCGTGAGTCCGCGCGGCACGGAGGGAATCCCGGGACCGGTGCGGGAGGACACGCCCGCTCCGGGGGCCGAGCCTCAGCCCGGCCGGCTCCGCCGCGCGGCCGCGCGCTCGGCCGCGAGCTGCGAGGGGTCGCAGAGCGCCCGCGCGGCCTCGGCGCCGACCGCCGGCCCGGCCGCGGCGGCGAGCAGGCCGAGCTGCCGCAGGACCGCGGCCTGGTCCCAGTAGATGTGCTCGTGGGCGACCTTCTCGCCCTGCATCTTGACGACCACGCAGACCGCCATCTCGACCCGGCGCCCGGTCGGCGCGACGCCCGGCAAGAGCCACGGCACTTCGATCGTGTGCGTGAAGCGCATCACGCTCTCCTCGACGATCTGGTCGCCCGCGACGCTGCGCGAGAGCAGGGCCAGCTGCATGTCGGGCGGCATCGAGAACACGAAGCGCTGCGCGTAGAACTCCGCGACCGCCTCGCGGCCGTAGCCGCCCTCGAGGCTCGGGAGCAGCAGCACGTGCGGCGTCTCGACCATCGTCGCGAGCGCGTCCTCGACGCGGCGCGTCTGGAACTCGGCCGCGGTGTGGCGCAGGTAGCCCTCGAGCATGCGCTGCTGCGCGGGCGTCAGGTGCTCGCTCATCGGCGCTAGTGGTAGATCGTCGTGCGCTGGCCGATGCGCACGAGCGCGCCCTGCTGGTTGGTCCAGCGGGCCTCGTCGATCAGGAAGAGCATCGCGCCGAGGCGGCCCTGCTTCTCGTAGGCGTCGACCAGGCGCACGACCGAGGTGATCGCGTCGCCGGGCCGGATCGGCGCGAAGTAGCGGTTCACCTGGCCGCCGTTCAGCCCGCGCCGGCCCGGCTCGCTGCCCATGCCGCGCATCCACGGGTAGGTGTCGGGCGGCGTGCAGCGCGTCCACGCGAAGGGGTTGAAGTCGCGCGGCGCGACGAGCCCGCCCCAGGGCCCGCGCGCGGCGACCGCCTCGTCGAGGAACTCGGGCGGCGCCTCGTCGGGGTACCAGGTCGCCATCGCCCAGCGCCGGATGTCGTTCGCGCCGACCGGGAAGGCGAGATCGGGCGCGAGCGGCCGGCCGAGCCAGTCGAGGGTCCCGGCGTCGAGGTGCACCCCGGGCGCGCGGTCGCGGGGGATCGGAGTCTCGGGCGGCTCGGGCAGCGAGCGCCCGCGGCCGTCCGGGAAGAGCAGCACGAGCGCCGTGCCCGGCATCGTGCTCTCGTCCCTCTGGTTCCGCACGTCGAGCTCGAGTGCAGCCGCGCTCACGCCCTCGCGCAGCTCGACCTTGCGCACGACCGCGCGCGTGCGCAGCCGGTCGCCGAGGAAGTTCAGCGCGCGGAACTGGCAGGCGAACTCCGCGATGTCGCCGCGGCCCGCGAGCCACTGGTGCAGCGCGTTGTGCGCGTAGCCGATGCGCAGGTTGCCCATGCCGAAGACGTCGGGCTGGCCCGCCGCGACGGCGGCCTCCTTGGCCATGTGCACGTCGATGAACTCGTCGTTGACGGCCGCATAGCGGTTCCAGTGGCCGAAGCCGGTCGTGCGCTCGAGGCTCGGGAGCTCGTCGCCGGCGCGGATCGAAGCGGGGCTCGGGGCGTTCAAGGGTCCTCCTGGATGCGCGGGGCTCGGCCGAGGGCTCAGTCGAGGAAGTCCGGCTCTTCGGCGACGATCTCGCTCCAGAGCGGCTGGAAGCCGCGCCAGCCGTGCAGCGGCTGGCCCACCTGCTCGCGGGTGCGCGCGGCGATCTCGTGCGACAGCACCCGATAGGCCGGCCCGCCGTCGCGAGGCGCGAGCGCGCCGACGAGCAGCATCGCCTGCGCGCAGCGCTCGAGCAGGTGCAGCCAGAAGGCGGCCTCGTCGATCGTCTGGCCGACGGTCAGGAGGCCGTGGTTCTGCAGGATCAGCGCCTTGCCGCGCCCGAGCGCCGTCGCGAAGCGCCGCGACTCGGCCGCGTCGTAGACCGCGCCGGTGAAGTCGTCGAAGACCGCGTGGTCGCGGTAGAACGCGCAGTGGTCCTGGCTGATCGGCTCGAGCGGGCGGCCGGTCGCGGACCAGGCGCGGCCGAAGGGCGTGTGCGCGTGTGCCGCGGCGATCACGTCGTGGCGCGCGCGGTGGAGCTCCGAGTGGATCGCGAAGGCCGCGCCGTTGACCGGCCGCTCGCCCACGAGCACCCGGCCGTCGAAGTCGACCTGCAGCAGGTCGCTCGCGCGGATGCGCCGCCACGAGACGCCGAGCGGGTTCACCCAGAAGCGGTCGCCGTGCTCGGGGTCGCGCACCGTGAGGTGGCCCGCGACCCAGTGGTCGTAGCCCTGGCGTGCGAAGATCCGGCACGCGCCCGCGAGCCGCGCCTTCCGGTGCGCGCGCTCCTCCTCGACGCTCGAGAAGCCCGGCGGCTTGAGCTCGGGGTGCGTGTCGGCCTCGAGCTCGCCGCGGTCGAGCATGCGGGCTTTGGCCATGCGCGCCGCCTCCGCCCGCCTCAGCCGGCCTGCCGCCGCGCGGCCTGGATCTCCTCCATCGCGACCCCGCGGTGGCCCCAGATCTCGCCGCGGCCCGAGAACTCGCGCACGCACCAGCTCGCCTCGTCGATCAGCATGCCGTTCCAGCCGAGCTCCGCGCCGAAGCCCGCGGGCGTCTCGACGTAGAACGAGACCATCGGGTCGTTCGCGTGCTGGCCGAGCGTCATCTGGATCGGCACGCGCTGCTCCAGCGCGCGGTCCCAGCCGCGGCCGACGTCCTCGAGGCGCGCGGCCTCGAGCATGAAGTGGTGCAGGCCCGGCTGCGGCAGCAGGTCGGTGCACGCGAGGCTGTGGTGGCGCGGGCTCGCGCGCAGGAACACGACGCTGCGCCCGCCGCCCATGTCCATGCGGTCGGTCACGCGCATTCCGAGCGCGCGCGTGTAGAAGGCCTCGGCCTCGGCGCAGCTCGGCACGGTCAGGAGCAGGTGGCCCATGCCGTGCTCGGTCACGAAGCCCGAGACGCCGGCGGGCGAGGCGAAGTCGCTGTCGAAGTCGTGCGCCGCGCCGCAGAAGAGCTCGTGCACCTGGCCGAAGGGGTCGCGGAAGCGCAGCAGGTCGCCGACGCCGCGCAGCGCGCGCTCGGCCGCGGGCGGCTCCTCGACCGCGACGCCGGCCGCGCGCAGCCGCTCCGCGAGCGCCGCGAGCCCGGCGCGGTCCGCGACCTCCCAGCCCGCGTAGGCGAGCCCCGCGCGCGCGGCCGGGTGCACCGCGACGCGCCAGAAGCGGCGGTCCATGCGGAAGCGCAGCGCGCCGTCGGGCTGCGCGCCCGCGGCGGGCATCAGCCCGAGCAGCGCGCTCGCGAAGCCGCGCCAGGGCGCGAGATCGGGCGTCGCGAGGCCGAGATAGCCGAGGCCGCGCAGCGGCATGCCTTCCTCCGGTGGCCGCAAGGTACGCGCTCCCGGCCGCCCGGCTCAACCCGCAAATTCGCGCGGCCGGGTCGGCAGAATTGCGCGGCGGCGCGCGCGCGCGCACGCGATACTGGCGCGGCGAGGAGCCGCCATGCCCGAAGCCGCGAGCGCTGCGCCCCACCCCTCGGACCTGCGCGTCGAGCTCGGGCACGCGATCTTCGCCTTCGTCGAGCCGCACCGCGGGCACGAGATCGCCTGGAACCGCTGGTACGAGCGCGACCACTTCGCCGCGCTCTGCGCGGCGGCGCCCTGGGTCTTCTCGACCGCGCGCTTCGTCGCGACGCGGCGCGAGAAGGCGCTGCGCTACCCGCGCGCGAACCCGATCTGCGAGCCCGCCGAGCGCGGCAGCTTCCTCTCGGCGGTGTTCCTGCAGCGCGGCCGCTACGAGGACCAGCAGCGCTGGGTCGCCGAGCAGATGGCGATCCACGCGAAGCAGGGCCGCCTCTTCGAGCGGCGCGACGTCGTCACGACCGCGGCCTACGACCTGCTCTCGGCGCTGCGCCGCGACCCCGACGGCGTCCCGCCCGAGTTCGCGCTCGACCACCGCTACCCGGGCCTCGTGCTCGCCTGGACCGAGCGGCACCCCGACGTGTCGCTCGCGCGCTTCCACGACTGGCTCGCGGCCGAGCTGCTGCCCGCGCGGCTCGAGAAGTCGGCGCTCGCGCTCGCGCTGCTCTTCACGCCGAAGGCCAAGCCGTCGTTCTGGCCGAAGGCCGCGCCCGAGGTGCCCGGGCTTGGCGACCGCATCCTCGTCGCCTGCTTCAGCGAGGAGCCGCCCGCCGAGAGCTTCGCGCGCGACTTCGCGGAGCTCGGCCCGGCGATCGACGCGGGCGGCCGCGGCCGCGCGCTCCTCGTCGCGCCCTTCGCGCCGGTCGTGCCGGGCGTGGACCCGCAGGTCGAGGCGCTCTACTAGCGGTCCCGGCGCCGGATCGGCGTTCAGCGCAGCGCGCCGCGCTCGCGCAGGCCCTCCGCGATGCAGCGCGCGAGCCGCTCGGACATCTCGGGCGAGTAGTGGACCTGGTCGACGTAGAGCGGGCCCTTCCCGGGTCCGTGCAGCTCCGCGCACCAGACGAGGTCGCCCGCGCGGCCGGCCGCGCGCAGCTCGGCCATGCGCGCATAGCCAGCGCGCGAGTGCTCGTGGCGGCCGTAGTGCTGCGCGGGCGCGCCGTCGGGCGCGCGGTAGCGGTAGGTCGGGACCGGCTGCCAGACGAAGAGAGAGCGCGCGCCGTGGGCCGCGGCCGCGGCCTCGATCAGCCGGCGGTTCGCGAAATAGCGCTCGAGCACGCGCGCGGCGAGCGCGGGGTCGTCCGTGCGCGGCGCGGCTGCGGGCGCCATCGACGCGCGGACGTCGGGCGCGGGCAGCCGCGCGGCGATGAGGCGGCTGAGCGGCAGCGCGCGCAGCGCGGCGACGTAGGGGCGCGCGCCCGCGCGGCGGGCCTCCGCGACCGACTCCGCGAGCTGCGCCGTCCACGCGGGCTCGTCGTCGTAGAAGAAGAAGTCGTTGAGCCCGTCGACGAAGACCGCGAGGTCCGGCCGCACGCCCTGCGCGAGCAGCCGCTCGAAGAGCACGCGCTCCTGGCTCGAGTAGTAGGCGCCGCGCCCGAAGTTGTAGACGCGCGGCGCGCGCGGCGGCGCGAGCGCCCCGAGCTCTGCCTGCAGGTAGGAGGCGACGCTGTCGCCGTCGCGCACGCCGTAGCCGAAGCTGGTCGAGCCGCCGAAGAGCAGGACGTTCAGGAAGCGCGACTCCGGGGGCCAGGGGCCCTGGCCGCGCGTGAGCCGGAAGCCGCGCGCGTCGACGTTCACATGGCGCCCCGCGCCTGGCTTCTCGCGGAACTGGGTGAAGGGCTCGTAGACGAGCTCGCGGGCGCTCTCGCGCAGCAGCGCGTCGACCTCGTCCGGGCCGAGCTCCGGGTAGACGCGCCGGAGCGCGTCCGCGGCGAGCGCCTCGAAGGGGCCGGCGGGGAGCGGCGGCGGCAGCGCGAGCGCGAGCAGGTTCAGGAGCAGCAGGCCGAGGCAGGCGTTCAGCCAGAGGAACGCGAGCGCGCGGTAGGTCCTCCGGAGCGGCGGGAGTCGCATCCGCGGATGCTCGCAGACCCGGGGCGCGCGCGCCGCGAGCCCGGCTGGCCCGATCCGCGGCGGCCGCGGACTAGCATCCAGCTCCCGGATCCGAGTCTGCTGCGCGCGCGGCGGCCGTGGTACGTTGGCGCCCGGCGCGCGGCGCGCGCGCTGCGGACCGGAACGAAGCGCAAGGAGACCCGCTCGTGGCACAGCCCCTGCCCGCCTCGCCGGCGGATCCCGATTCCGCGGAGCTGCTCGCGCGCGCGCGCGCGCTGGTGCCGCTGCTCGCCGAGCGCGCGGCGCGCTGCGAGGAGCTGCGGCGCGTGCCCGACGAGTCGGTCGCGGAGCTGCAGCGCGCGGGCTTCTTCCGGATCCTGCAGCCGCGCGCGATGGGCGGGCTCGAGCTCGACTTCGCGAGCTACGTGCGCGTCGCGATCGAGCTCGGGCGCGGCTGCGCGAGCACCGCCTGGGTCTACGAGAACAACGCGATGCACCAGCTGATCCTCGCGCTCTTTCCCGAGGAGACGCAGCGCGAGCTCTGGCGCAGCGGCGATCCGGCGAAGGACGCGCGCATCGCCTCGACGGGCTGGTCCCCGAAGCGCGTCTCGGCGCTGCCCGCCGACGGCGGCTACCTGCTCGACGGCCAGTGGGAGTTCGCGAGCGGCTCGCTGAACTGCGAGCTCGACCTGCTGCTCGCGCCGGTCGACCGCGGCAAGCCCTCCGGTCCGCCCGAGATGCGGCTCTTCCTGCTCGACCGCGCGAAGGGCGAGTACGAGATCCTCGACACCTGGCACGCGATGGGACTCAAGGGCACCGGCAGCAACGACATCCGCGTGAATCGGCAGTTCGTGCCCGAGCACCACAGCGTGGCCTGGGCCGACGTGAACCGCACGCCCGAGCGCGGCGTGCGGCTCCAGGGCGCGGGGCTGCACGAGTCGGTCTGGCACCGCGTGCCGGTCTGGGACTGGATGGGCTGGACCGTCGCGCCCGCGCTGATCGGCGCCGCCCGCAGCGCGCTCGAGGCGACCGTGGCGCGCCTCGAGACGCGCACGAACCTGTTCCGCGAGAAGCTCGCGGACACGCAGAGCGTGCAGCTGCGGATCGCCGACGCGGCCGCGCGCATCGACGCGGCCGAGACGCTGCTCCTGCGCGACATCGAGGAGACCGAGCGCCTCTACGGCGCCTGGCAGGCGCCGAGCGTGTTCCAGCGCGCGACCTGGCGCCGCAACCAGGCCTTCACCGCGAAGCTGCTGCTCGAGGCGATCGAGAGCCTGCTCTACCGCGGCGGTGCGCACGGGATCAAGAGCGGCGACCGCGTCGAGCGCGCCTACCGCGACATCGGCGCGGGCGTGACGCACGTCGGCTGCGACTGGGACGTCTGGGGCCGCGTCTACGGCCTGGCCCTGCTCGGCCACGACATCGCGATCCCGAACTTCGGCTTCTTCCCGGCCGCGCTCGTGAAGCAGCGCTAGGCGCGCGGCGCGGCGCCGACGACGAGGCCGCGCGCGCCCATCCCGGGCAGGTCGCTGTAGGTCACGACGCCGGGCGGCGCGTGGCAGACGTGGGGGATCGCGAGCACCGGGGGCAGCGCGGTGCAGATCATGATCAGGTCCATGCGGTCGGGCTCGCGCGAGAGGCCGGCCTCGCGCGGCTGCTCGATCTCGACGACGCTGCGGATCCGGGGCTCGCCCTCGATCACGATCTCGTAGCCCTGCGGCGCCTGCCAGCAGGGCTCGAGCGCGTCGCCCATCTTCCAGGCGACGCTGAGCGCGAGCAGCGTGCGCCCGTGCGCGCTGCCGCGCCAGGTGATGCGCTGGCCCGCGACCGTGCCCTTCGCAAAGCGCATCCAGGGCAGCTCGATGTCGCGCGTCGCGACCGCGTACTCGGTCTCGACCGCGTGCTCCTCGAGCGCGACCCCGAGCGCGTCGGCCATCCAGTCGAGGCCGTCGAGGAAGACCGCGTTCATCGGGTTGCGCTCCATGTCCTGGCTCTGGTGCCCGAGCGGCTTGCCCCAGCCGAAGATCTCCCAGGAGCCCGCCGAGGGGTAGTTCTGGACGTCCGCGGTCTCGCTCATCGAGACCGAGTGCACGCGGTCGCAGAGCGCCGTCAGCACGACCGGCAGCATGTTCATGAAGCCCGGGTTGATGCCGCTGCCGAAGAGCGCCGCGCCGCCGCGCCGCGCCGCGCGCTCGAGCCGCGCGCGCACGCCGAGGTTCTTGCCCGTGAGCATGCCCGCGGTCGTGACGACCGAGGTGCCGGCCGCGAGGAAGCGCTCGAGCGTGTCGATGTCCGGGAGCAGGCCGTTGTAGCTCACGCAGTCCGCGCGCAGCGCGAGCAGCGCGTCGATGTCGTCCGTCGCGCGCACGCCGAGCTCGCGCAGGCCGCAGAGCGCGCCCGCGTCGCGCCCGACCTTCTCGGGGCCGTGCGCGTAGAGCCCGACGAGCTCGAGCTCCGGGTGCTCGACGATCGCGCGCAGCGCGCGCCGCCCGACGTTGCCGCTGGTCCACTGGATCACCCGGTACATGGCTCTCCTCCGTTTCAGTGCGGGAGTGCGTAGGCGATCAGCGCGTCGCCGATCTCGGTCACGGGGTTCCCGCCCGCGGCGACCACGACGAACTGGCGCGCGTCGCGCCGCAGGCGGAAGCTCATCGGCACCGCGTTGGCGTGGAAGGGAATCCGCGCGCTCCAGAGCTCCGCGCCGTCGGCGACGTCGAAGGCGCGAAAATAGCGGTCGGTCGAGGCGCCCGTGAAGTAGAGGCCGCCCGCGGTCAGGAGGCCGCCGCCGAGGCTCGGCGAGCCGAGATGCGGGTAGAGCTGGCCGATCGGAAAGGGCGCCTTGTCGCGCGGCGTGCCGAGCGGCACGCGCCAGAGCACCTCGCCCGAGCGCAGGTCGACGGCCGTGAGCGAGCCCCAGGGCGGCGGATTGCAGGGCGCGCCGAAGGGCGAGAGCAGCGTCCTGCGCAGCAGGCCGTAGGGCGTGCCGCGCAGCGGGTACAGCTCGTCGGGGTAGTGGAAGTCGGCGGGGTCGAGGCGCTCGAACTCGGCGCGCGGGATCAGCTGGTTCACCATCACCGCGTGGGACTGGTTCGTGTAGAGGATGCCGCGCTCGGGATCGATCGCGATGCCGCCCCAGTTCATGCCGCCCGCGGCGTGCGGCGTCTGCAGCGAGCCCTCTAGCGACGGCGGCGTGTAGATGCCCTCCCAGCGGTACTTCGCGAACTCCGCGCGGCACCAGGCGCGGTCGAAGGGCGTGAAGCCGAACTGGTTCTCGCGCGTGAGCTCGAGCGGGTGCAGCGGCGCGGGGTGCGTCGGGAAGGGCTGCGTCGGCGAGAGCCTCTCGCCCGGCACGCCGCCCTGCGGCACGGGCCGCTCCTCGACCGGGTAGAGCGGCGCCCCGGTCTCGCGGTCGAGCAGGAAGACGAAGCCCATCTTCGTCGCCTGCGCGAGCGCGGGCCGGCCGCCGCCGACGCCCTCGACCTGGAAGAGCGCGGGCTGCGTCGGCATGTCGTAGTCCCAGACGTCGTGGTGCACGGCCTGGAAGTGCCACACCAGGCGGCCCGTGCGCGCGTCGAGCGCGACGGTCGAGCTGCCGTAGCGGTCGAGGCCGTGGCGCTCCGCGGCGTAGCCGTCGGGCCCGGGGTTTCCGGTCGGCGCGAAGACGAGCCCGCGCTCGGGGTCCGCGGCGATCGGCGGCCAGACGTTCGGCGTGCCGCGGTGGTAGCGCTCGCCGGGCCGGAGCGGGCGGTCGTAGCCCGGCGGGACCGGGTCCCACTCCCAGACGCGGCGCCCGCTGCGCACGTCGTAGGCGCGCACGACGCCCGAGGGCGAATCCGTGCGCAGCTGGTCGGCCACGAGCGCGCCGAGGATCGCGAGGTCGCCGACGATCTGCGGCGGCGAGGTCGTGTAGGTCTCCCACTCGGGGATGTCGCCGAGCCCCTCGCGCAGATCGACGCGGCCGCCGGCGCCGAAGTCCGCGCAGGGCTGGCCCGTGTCGGCGTCGAGCGCGATCAGCTCCGAGTCGCGCGTGCCGTAGACGATGCGGCGCTCGCAGCGGCGCCCCGCGACCGGCCGCGCGGCCTCCCAGTACGCGACGCCGCGGCAGGTGAGCGGATAGGGACCGCCCGCGGTCCTGCCGCGCAGCACGGGATCGAAGACCCAGCGCTCCGCGCCGGTCTCGGGATCGAGCGCGAAGACGCGCATGAAGGGCGTGCAGTAGTAGAGCGTGTCGCGCGCGACGAGCGGCGTGACCTGGAAGGCCGAGGGCGCGCTGCCCCCCGCGCCGAGCGAGAAGTCGCCGCTGCGGTGCGTCCACGCGACCTCGAGCGCGCGCACGTTCTCGCGCGTGATCTGGGTCAGCGGGGAGAAGTGCCGGCCGCCCTTGTCGCCGGCCCACTCGCGCCAGTCGGCCGTGGGCCCGCCGAAGTCGAGCGCGGGGCGCGCCTCGCCGCAGGCGAGCGCGAGCCCGGCGGCGAGCGCGAGGCTCCGGAGCCGGGCCCGCGTCACTGCGGCGGGCGGGGCTGTCCGGGGATCGCGTTCGGATCGCCAGGGGCCTCGATCAGCTCGAAGCGGACGCCGTCCGGGTCGACCGCGAAGACGACCTTCGAGCCGAGGGTCCCCTGATAGGTCTCGCGCAGCACGCGGCCGCCGCAGGCCTCGATGCGCGCGAGCACCGCCTCGAGATCCGAGACGCGGAACGAGAGGTGGGTGTAGCCGAGCTGGTTCATCGGGCGCGGCGCGGCCGGACCCCGGTGCCCGGGCGTCGGGTAGTGCAGGAGCTCGATGCGCCAGCCGTCGCGCTCGAGGTAGACCGCGGTCAGCTCGAGCGACGCCGGCAGCCCGAGGATCGTCGCCGACGGATCGCCCTTGCCCTCGAAGCGGCCGACCTCGACGCAGTGGAAGACCTCGCCGTAGAAGCGCAGCGAGCGCTCGAGGTCGGAGACGCAGATGCCGAGGTGCGTGACGCGCTGGATGTCGGACTTCATCGGCGCATCCTATCAGGCTTCGCGGCCGAGCAGGCTCTGCGCGGTGCGGCACGCCGCGACGAGGCGCTGCGCCTCCGCGGGCGGCAGCTCCGCAAAGCGGCTCTTTGGCAGCTCGCGCACGCGCGCGGAGGCGCGCTCGATCCAGCCGCCGGCCTCCGGGTCGAGGTCGAAGAAGGCCGCGACCTCGCGCAGCACCGCGCGCGGCCGCGCGACGAGGTCCTCGAAGCGCAGCTCGAGGTACTGCTCGGGCGAGAGCTTCGGCAGCGCGCGGTAGCCGCGCGCGATCTGGTCGGACCAGAAGCGGCCCAAGAGCTCCGCGGGAGGCCGCGCCTCGAGCAGCTCGCGGATCGGGTCGCGCGCGCCGCGCGCGCGCTCCGGATCGAGCCGCGCGAGCCCCGCGTTCGAGGTGTCGCCGCCCGGGCCGAGCTGGTAGACGAGCGAGACGGCGAGCCGGAACGCGTGGTGCTCGCGCATCGAGAGCGCGGCCTCGCGGCCGTCGCGGTGCAGGTGCAGGAAGCGCGCGTCCGGGTAGAGCGCGTGCATCGCGGGCAGGAAGTCGAGCGAGGCGCCCGACTTCTCGATCCAGTGCCGCCTGCCGAAGCGCGCGCAGAGCCACTCGAAGAGCGCGAGGTAGTGCAGGCGCAGCGGCCGCTCGGGGAAGCCGCGCAGCGCGCGCAGGACCTCGTCGTAGAGGGCGTCGGGCTCGCGCGAGAGCGAGGGCAGCACCGCGACGAGCAGCCAGGGCAGCGGGTCCTGCGGCCCGAAGCGCGCGCCCGGGCCGAAGGGATAGGTCACCTCCGCGACCGGGTAGCCGCGCGCGAGCAGCATGCTCACGAAGGGGTGCTCGGCGGAGACGAGCGCGGCGAGCGCTTCGCCGCTCGCGGGCTCCGCGCCGAAGCGCTTGCGCACGTCGAGGCCGTTCAGGAACTCGAGGATGCAGAGCGCATCCGGGTGCTCCGAGAGCATCTGCATCAGGAGCGTCGAGCCGCAGCGGCCGGTGCCGATCACGAAACGCTGCACGATTCCTCCGGCGCGCGCAGGAGGTAGCGCAGCCGCTCCGATCCCGCCGCGCTTGCGCGCGCGCACCCGCGTGGCGGACACTGCCGGTCCGGAGACGACGGCGATGCGCGATTCCGAGCAGACCGACCCCGCCGCCGCGTGGCGCTCGCTCGCCGCGGCGATCGAGCGCGCCGCGCACCAGATCCCGTCCGACGCGAGCCCGCGCGAGCGCGCCGAAGCGCTGCAGTACCTCGCGCGCTTCCTCGACGCGGGCCTGCGCCTCTGCGTGACGCATGCCGACCCGGACCATCCCGCGCTCGTGCGCTTCGTCGAGCCCGCGATGACCTGGGGCCTCGATCACCCGGACTGCAACTACCACCACGCCGAGATCCGCGGAGGCGCCGAGTACCGGATCTTCGGGCGGCGCGGCAGCGCGAACCACTTCGACCTGCAGGTCGACCACGGCCACTTCGCGAACGGCGCGCTCGACGCCTGGGGCACGATCTCGTCGCTCTCCGGCCGCGAGCTCGCGCAGGAGGGCGACGGCTCCTTCGAGGTCTTCGTCACGCGCGAGCCGCGCGGCCGCAACTGGCTCGCGACGCGCGACGACGCCGGGTTCGTGCTGGTCCGCGAGTACTTCGCGGACTGGGAGCAGGAGCGGCCGGCCGACCTGCGCATCGAGCGCCTCGGCGCCGCGGGCCCGCCGCCCCCGCCGACCTGCGCCGAGCTCGCGCGGCGCTTCGCGCGCCTCGAGACCTGGCTCGGCAAGGGCGCCGCGCTGTGGGCGAACATGAGCCGGCTGATGCGCGCGCTGCCGCCCAACACGCTGAACGTCGCGAGCCCGCAGGCGGCCGCGCAGCGCGCAGGCCTCGCGGGCCAAGCCTACGGGATCGGGAACTTCCGCTGCGAGCCGGACCAGGCCGTGATCGTCGAGTTCCGGCCCCCGCCCTGCCTGCACTGGACGATCGCGCTCGCGAACCCGACCTGGGAGAGCATCGACGTCGCGCACCGGCAGAGCTCGCTGAACCAGCGCCAGGCGGTCCTGACGCCCTCGGGCCTGTTCCGCGGCGTGATCGCGCACGCGGATCCCGGCGCCGCGAACTGGCTCGACACCTCGGGCCTCCTCTCGGGCACGCTCTCGGCGCGCTTCCTCATGGCGCAGGAGGCGCCCAAGCCCGCGCTGCGCGCGGTTCCCTTCGCGAGCCTCGCGCGCGAGCTGCCGGACGACACGCCGCGCGCGGGCGCCGAGGAGCGCCGGCGCGCGCTGGACAGCCGCCGCCGCGGGATCGACAATCGCTTCCGCTCCTGAGCCCGCGCGGCGCGGGCCGGGCGCAGCGGACCGGCACCGCAGGACCGGCGCCGCGGGAGGGCGCTCGATGCAGGCGGGATTCCCCGGGATCGACTTCCACGACTATCACCGGCGCCTGCTGCCGGAGCTGCTCGCGGGCGGGCGCGCGGCGCTCGCCGCGGCCGACACCGCGGCGCTGCAGCCGCTCTCGCTGCGCGTGCGCGAGCGCGACGCGGCCTACACCTATCTGCCGCGTCCGGACGGGATCGAGATCGCGAGCGGCGACGCGCGCGCGGAGACGATCGTCGCGCTCGACCAGGAGTCCTTCGAGGGTCTCGTGCACGACCTCGAATCCCCCGCGAGCCTGATCTACCGCGGCCGCGCGACGCCGCTGCGCGGCGACCTGATGCACTTCGTGCGCTGGGAGCCGGTGCTGCGCGCGATCTTCGCCGGGCGCCCGATCTACGACGCGGCGAAGCTCGACCTGCGCGACCGCCGCGGCGCGCCGCTGGATCCGCTGCAGGGCTTCCGCCGCGGCGACGATCCGCTCGAGCTCGCGCACTTCCTGCGCGAGGCGGGCTACCTCTGGGTGCGCGGCGTCTTCGCCCCCGACGAGGTCCTGACCCTGCGCAGCGAGGCCGAGGCGCTGCGGCGCGCGGCAGTGCCGGGCGATCAGAAGTCGTGGTGGGGCAGGAACGCGCGCGGCGAGGCCGTGCTCTGCCGCGTGCTCGCGGCGAGCGCGCAGCCGCTGCTGCGCTCGCTGCCCAGCGATGCGCGGCTGCGCGAGCTCGTCGCGCTCTCGGACCACGCGCTCGTGCCGCGCGACCGCGACGAGCTCGACGCGGTCACCGTGCTCTGGAAGAACCCGGGGATGCGCGAGGGACTCTCGGACCTGCCCTGGCACCGCGACTGCGGCATGGGCGGGCACGCCGTGATGTGCCCGACCCTCGTCTGCAGCGTCTTCCTCGAGGCGAACCGGCCCGCGGCGGGCGCACTGCGCTTCCTGCCGGGCTCCTGGCAGTCGTCCTACCGCTTCGAGGAGGGCGGCGGCGCGGCGCCGGATCTCGGCGCGGCGCCGCCGGCCGAGCCGGGCGATCTCACGCTCCACTACGGCGACGTCTGGCACGTAGCCCCGCCGCCGACGGGCGAAGAGGGCCCCTTCCGCTGCTGCGCGCTCGTGGGCTTCGAGCGACCCGGCATGCGCCACCACCGCGGCGAGCGCCACTACAACGACGTGCTGCTCGGCCGCGAAGACGGCCAGGTCGCGAACATGCGCGAGATGGCGCGCGCGCGCGAATGAAGGCGCGCCGGGCCGCAGCGCGCGCGCCTATACTCGCCGCGCAGCGACCCGAGCGGAGGCAGCGCAGGTGCTGAGCCGATTCGACGACTATCCGATCCACCAGACGCCCGAGCCGATCGCGCATCCGGCCTCGAGCGACCGCAACGTCTACGACCGCTACTGGTTCAACGGCTACCAGGACGACGGCGAGTTCTACTTCGGCATCGGCTCGGCGATCTACCCGAACCTCGGGATCCAGGACGGCGGCTTCTCGATCGCGCGCGGCGGCGAGCAGCACGCCTTCCACTGCTCGCGGCGCGCTCCCGGAGAGCCGGGCGAGACGCGGATCGGGCCCTTCGAGATCCGCGTGGTCGAGCCGATGCGGCGGCTGCAGGTGAGCCTCGACTCGAATTCGACCGGCATCTCCTGCGATCTCCACTTCAGCGCGCGCACCGCGTGCATCGAGGAGGGACGCCAGCGCCAGCACCGCAACGGGCGCCTCGTGATGGACGTGACCCGCTTCGCGCAGCTCGGGCGCTGGCAGGGCGAGATCCGCTATGCGGGCCAGACGCTGCGCATCGACCAGACGCGCGTGTACGGCACCAAGGACCGCTCCTGGGGCCAGCGGCCGATCGGCCCGCCCGACCCGGCCGGCGCGCCGGTGCCGGGCCTGGGCCAGGTCTTCTTCCTGTGGGCGCCGCTGCACTGGAAAGAGCGCTGCACGCACTACGGCGTCTTCGAGGACGGCGACGGCTTCATGTGGCACAAGGACGGCGCGATCGTGCCGGCCTACGAGGACCCGGACGCGATCCCGGGCGTCGAGGAGCCCGCGCTCGTGCCGATCGCCGCCTGCGAGCACCAGATCGACTACCTGAAGGGCACGCGCCGCGCGGCCCACGCGCGGATCGCGCTGGTCGAGAAGTCCGGGCGCCGCCACGAGATCGAGCTCGAGCCGCTGCTCTGCTTCCGCATGAAGGGCATCGGCTACATGCACCCCGAGTGGGGCCACGGCTTCTGGAAGGGCGAGCTCGCGATCGGCGGCGAGTCCTGGAAGGAATCGGAGCTCGACCCGATGGCTCCGCACAACCAGCACATCCAGCAGGTCGTGCGCGCGCGCATGGGCGGCGAGACCGGCATCGGCGTGCTCGAGCAGATCTGCTTCGGCCCCCACAAGCGCTACGGCTTCGAGCAGCTGCTCGACCCGGCGCGCTAAGTCCGCCTCCGCCGCGCGCATGGCCGTCGCGACCCCGAGCGCTCCGGTCGACCCCGAGGCCGGCGCGCGGCTCGCGCGCGAGCCCGGCTCGGGGTCGCGCTTCCACGCCTGCCCACCAGCGCCCGGCTGTCCGCACTGCGCGGGCGCCGGGGCGGCGCCGGCCGCGCGCTTCGGCTGGTCGGGCCTCGACGCCGTCTACTGCATCTCGCTAACGAGCCGGCCCGACCGCGCGGCCGAAGCCGCGCGGGAGCTGCACCGCGTGGGCCTCTGCGCGCTCGCGCGCTTCCACCGGCCCGAGCGCCATCCGCGCTCGCCCAGGCGCGGCATCTGGCAGGCGCACCGCGACGTCGCGAGCGAGGCGCTCGCGCGCGCGCACGCGCGCGTGCTGATCCTCGAGGACGACGTGCTGTTCCGCGCGGGCTTCTCCGCGCGCGACGCGCGCCGGATCGGCGCGGCGCTCGCGCGGCTGCCCGCGGGCTGGCTCGGCTTCTACCTCGGCCACTGGCCGCTCGCGGCCCACTTCGCGGGCTGGCGCATCCTGCGCAGCGCGTCGCTCTGCACGCACGCCTACGTCGCGAGCCGCGGCCTGCTCGAGTGGCTCGCCGCGACGCCCTTCGCGAAGACCGGGATCCCGCGCTCGCGCATCGGCGGCCTCGGCATCGACAGCGCCTTCGCCGCGCTGCCGGGGATGTACGCCTACTTCCCGATGGTCGCGGTGCAGCGCGACAGCCCGCACGACCACGTGCGCCTCGACCGCCCGCGCCGGCTGCGCGCGCGGCTGCGCGACCGCCTGCTCGCGCGCGGCATGCGCGCGAGCGAGCTCGCCGCGGTCGCCCTCTCGCCGCTGGTCTGGGCCGCGCGCGCGGCGCGGGCCCTCGCGGCGCGCGCGCGACCGGCCCGGGTGCGCGCGGCCGCGCGCTAGGCCGGGCGCAGCGCGTTCAGCTCCCGCGCGTTGTCGCGCATGATGCGCTGGCGCGCGTCGTCGTCGAGCTTGGTCAGCTCGGAGAGATAGTCGAGCGGACGCGGCATGCCCTCGATGTGCGGCCAGTCGGAGCCGAAGATCACGCGCTCGGGCCCCATCAGCGCGACCACCTCGTTGACGTCGTCCTCCCAGAAGGGATTGATCCAGACGTGCTCGCGGAAGCTCTGGGCCGGATCCTGCCGGAACCAGCCCGGGTACTTGCGCGCGGTCTGCGCGAGCTTGCGGAACAGGTCCGGCAGGAACTCGGAGCCGTTCTCGACCGAGGCGATGCGCAGGTTCGGGAAGCGCTCGAAGAGCTTCTCGAAGACGAGCGTGATCAGGAAGTCGTAGGCCGCGCGCTCGATCTTGAAGACGCCGACGTTCGGGCCGCGCATCCCGCCGAAGCTCGCGGCGAAGCCGTCCTGCGCGTAGCCGTTCGAGGTGTAGCCCGAGTCGCCCGCGTGCACGACCACGGTGATGCCGGCTTCGTTGACGCGCGCCCAGAAGGGATCGAACTCGGGATCGGCCGGCGAGCGCCAGCCCGCGCGCGTGAAGACCGCCGCGGGCCGGAGCACGATCACGCGCGCGCCGCGCGCGAGCGCCCAGTCGAGCTCGCGGCAGGCCCACGCGAGGTCGCCGAGCGGGATGTAGGGCGCCGCGAAGATCTTGCCGCGGTACGCCATGCCCCAGTCCTCGTCGAGCCACTGGTTGAAGGCGCGGAAGGTCCAGCCGACCGCCTCGATGTCCTCCTTGAGCAGCTCCTCGTAGAGCACCCCGAGCGTCGGGAAGAGCCAGACCGCCTCGATGCCCTGCTCGGCCATCACGCGCAGCCGCGCGTCCCGATCGCGGTACTCGGCCGGGATCCGCTCGCGCTCGCGCAGGAACTCGAGCGGCGACTTCTGCTCCGGGTTGCCCCGGAAGTACTCGTGCAGCGCGCCGGCCTTCGCGATCGGGTCGAAGGTCGGGTTCACGACCGCGTGCGAGACGCGCCCGCCGACGACGTGGTACTTGCGCCCGTTGATCTCGGCCCACTGGACCGTGCGCGGACCCTGGCGCGGGTCGAGGTGCCGCGTGAAGGCGTCGAGGGCCTCGTAGTAGTGGTTGTCGGCGTCGAAGGCTTCGTAGCCGAGCGAGCTCATCGGGGGTCCTCCGAAGGGATGGGCCCAGGGTATCCGCTCGCGCTGGTATGCTGCCAGCGGGAGGTACCCGCGATGGCGACGAGCGATCGGAAGTTCCACCAGGTGGGCACCCGGCCGGTGCGGCCGGACGGCGTCGAGAAGGTCACCGGGCGCGCGAACTACGGCGCGGACTATGCGCTGCCGGGGATGCTGCACGCGGCCGTGCTGCGCAGTCCGCACGCCCACGCGCGCATCGTCGGAATCGACACCCGCGCGGCCGAGAGCCTGCCGGGGGTGAAGGCGGTGCTCAGCGCGCGCGACCTCCCCGAGCTCGGCCACGACGCCTGCGGCGGCATCGAGGAGCGCATCAATCTGCGCGACCTCGCCGACAACTGCATGGCCCGCGGCAAGGTGCTCTACCACGGGCACGCGGTCGCCGCGGTCGCCGCGACGACGCCCGAGCTCGCGCAGGAGGCCTGCCGCCAGATCCGGGTCGACTACGAGACCCTGCCCGCGCTGCTCGACCTCGAGCGCGCGATGGCCCCCGACGCGCCGATCCTGCACGACCACCTGCGCACCCACGGCGCGCGCGGCGCGCTGCCCGAGGGCCCGACCAACATCGCCTCGCGCATCGAGTTCAAGCGCGGCGACCTCGCGCGCGGCTTCGCGGAGTCCGAGATCGTGCTCGAGCGCGAGTTCCGCACGCCGATGGTCCACCAGGGCTACATCAAGCCGCACGCCTGCGTCGCGCGCGTGAACGAGGACGGCCAGGTCACGATCTGGTGCTGCACCCAGGGCGCCTTCCTCGTGCGCGATCTGACCGCGGCCGTGCTGCAGCTCGACCCGGGCCGCCTCAAGGTGATCCCGAGCGAGATCGGCGGGGGCTTCGGCGGCAAGACCACGATCTACCTCGAGCCGATCGCGGTCGCGCTCGCGCGCAAGACCCAGCGCCCGGTCAAGCTCCTGATGACGCGCGAGGAGGTGTTCCGCGCGAGCGGTCCGACCTCCGGCAGCCTGCTGCGCTTCAAGCTCGGCGCGAAGCGCGACGGCAGCCTCGTCGCGGCCCAGGGCACGATCGCGATGGAGGCCGGCGCGTTCCCGGGCTCGCCCGCGGGCGCGGCCGCGATGACCGCCTACGGCCCCTACCGGATCCCGAACTTCCAGATCGAGGCGCTCGACGTCGTCGTGAACAAGCCGAAGGTCGCGGCCTACCGCGCGCCGGGCGCGCCGATGGGCGCGCTCGCGGTCGAATCGCTGATCGACGAGCTCGCGCGCGAGCTCGGACGCGACCCGATCGAGCTCCGGCTCCAGAACGCGTCGCGCGAGGGCGACCGCAACCCGATCGGGATGCGCTTCGGCCCGATCGGCCTCGAGGAGACGCTGCGCCAGGCGCGCCAGCACCCGCACTACCAGGCGCCGCTCGGCCCGCACCAGGGCCGCGGCGTGGCCTGCGGCTACTGGTTCAACGCCGGCATGCAGTCGAGCGCGGACCTCTCGATCCACGCCGACGGCAGCGTCGTCGTCGCGACGGGCAACCCGGACATCGGCGGCTGGCGCGCCTCGATGGCGCTGATCGCGGCCGAGGAGCTCGGCATCCCCTACGAGCGCGTGCGCCCGATGGTGCTCGACACCGACTCCGTCGGCTACACGGACCTGACCGGCGGCAGCCGCACGACGGTCGTCACGGGCAGCGCGATCATCCAGGCCGCGCGCGCGGCGATCGCCGAGCTCTGCGCGCGCGCGGCGAAGATCTGGGGCTGCGACGCGGCCGACGTCGTCTGGAAGGAGGGCTGCGCGGTCGCGCAGAACGGCGCGGGCGCGCACGCGCCGCTCTCGCTGGCCGAGATCGCCGCGGAGCTCGGCGCGACGGGCGGCCCGATCGCGATGCGCGGCAGCGTCGTCGCGCCCGCGGCGGGGCCGGCCTTCGGCACGCACCTCTGCGACGTGGAGGTCGACCCCGAGACCGGCCGCACGAGCGTGCTCCGCTACACCGTCGTGCAGGACGCCGGCAAGGCCGTGCACCCGAGCTACGTCGAGGGCCAGATGCAGGGCGGCGCCGCGCAGGGCATCGGCTGGGCGCTCAACGAGGAGTACGTCTTCGATCGCGCGGGCGCGCTCGCGAACCCGGGCTTCCTCGACTACCGCATGCCGGTCGCGTCGGATCTGCCGATGATCGAGACCGTCGTCGTGGAGGTCGCGAACCCGCTGCACCCCTACGGCGCGCGCGGCGTCGGCGAGGTGCCGATCGTGCCGCCGCTCGCGGCCGTCAGCAACGCGGTGCGCGACGCGACGGGCGTGCGGATCGCGGAGCTGCCGCTGTCTCCGCCGCGGATCCTCGCGGCGCTGCAGGGCGGCCAGGGCGGCTAGGGCTCCCGGCGGGCGCGCTCGGGCCTCCCGATCGCGCCCGCCCGGGGTGGTAGGATGCGCCGCAGCGCGAGCCGGTCCGACCAGGAGGGAACATGAGCCGCAACCAGGAGATCGTCGCCGAGTTCATCCGCGCCTGGGGCAAGCGCGACGTGGACCTGATCATGGGCTTCTTCGCCGACGACGCCGTCTACACGAACATCCCGATCGATCCGCCCAACCAGGGCAAGCCGGCGATCCGCAAGGTGATCGAGGGCTTCGCCGGGATGGCCCAGGAGATCGAGTTCGTGGTGCACGCGAGCGCCGAGGACCCCGCGGCGGGCGTCGTCATGAACGAGCGCACCGACCGCTTCAAGATCGGCGCGAAGTGGGTCGAGGCGCCCGTGATGGGCGTGTTCGAGCTGCGCGACGGCAAGATCACCGCCTGGCGCGACTACTTCGATCTCGCGGGCTTCCAGAAGCAGATGGCCGGCTGAGCGGCGCCGGCAGCCGCCGGCGCCCGGCGATATCCTGCGCGGCCATGCACTACGACCCCTACTCCCGCGCGATGCAGCTCGATCCCTACCCCAGCTACCGGTGGTTCCGGGAGCACGAGCCCTGCAGCCACAACCGCGAGAAGGACTTCTACGCGCTGTTCCGCTTCGAGGACGTCTGGAACGCGACCCTCGACTGGCAGACGATGAGCTCGTCGCTCGGTCCGATCCTCGAGAACCGCGGACAGATCCCGGGCGAGGTCTTCTCGATCATCGGCATGGACCCGCCGCGGCACACGCGGCTGCGCAACCTCGTGAGCCGCGGCTTCACGCCGCGCCGGATCGCGATGCTCGAGAAGGAGGTGCGCCAGATCGCCGCGCAGCACCTCGACCCGCTGCGCGACGCGCACGCCTTCGACCTGCAGCAGGAGTTCTCGGTCAAGCTGCCGATGGACGTGATCAGCGCGCTGCTCGGGATCCCCGAGCAGGACCGCGACATGTACCGCGGCTGGGTCGACAAGGCCCTCTCGCGCGACCCCGACAGCGGCGCGCCCCCCGAGCAGACCGCGCTCGAGCTCGCGAGCTCGCGCCAGTACATCCTCGATCTCCTGCGCGAGCGCCGCGCGAATCCGCGCGAGGACCTGATCAGCGTGATCGCCCATGCGGAGTACGAGGAGCCCGACGGGCGCCGGCGCCAGCTCGACGACGGCGAGGTCTCCTCCTTCGTGAACCTGCTCGCGGCGGCCGGCGCCGAGACCACGGCCAAGCTGATCGGCAACGCGATCGTGTACCTGTGGCAGCGCCCCGAGCAGCGGCGCTTCCTCTGGGAGGACCGGAGCCGGATCCCGCGCGCGATCGAGGAGATCCTGCGCTTCGACGCGCCCTCGCAGTTCCAGGGCCGCGTCGCGCTGCGCGAGTCCGTCTGGCACGGCGTCTCGATCCCGGTGGGCGCGCGCGTCGCGCTCGTGACCGGCGCCGCCTGCCGCGACGAGCGCGAGTTCCCGGATCCGGACCGCCTCGACGTCACGCGCGCTCCCGCGCGCGAGATCTACTTCGGCCACGGCCAGCACTTCTGCATCGGCAAGTCGCTCGCGCGGATCGAGGCGCGCGTAGCACTCGAGGAGATCGGCCGGCGCTTCCCCGACTACGAGGTCGAGGAGTCGGGACTCACGCGCACCTACCAGGCCCACGTGCGCGGCTTCGCGAACGTCCCGGTGCACGTCTGAAGCGAGCCGGGCTCGCGTCCCTCGCACTCGCGCTCGGAAGCGCGCTGCTGGCGGTCGGGGGCGCGGAGCTCGGCCTGGCGCTCGCGGGCTTCCGCTTCGATCTCGCGCTCCCGGCCGACGAGCCGCGCGTGCACGGCCCGGATCCCGTGCTGGGCTGGCGCGCGCTGCCGGGTCGCTACGAGCTGCCGGCCTACAGCGAGGGCGCGCCGCGCGCAGCGCTCACGATCTGGGAGGGCGGCCTGCGCGCGACCGCGCGCGAGCGGCATCCGCGCGCGCGCCAGATCCTGGTGCTCGGCTGCTCCTACACGCAGGGCTGGGCGGTCTCCGACGCCGAGACCTACGCCTTCGCGCTGCAGCAGCGCTTCCCCGACTACGAGGTCCTGAACGCGGGCACGAGCGCGTACGGGACCTACCAGTCGCTGCTGCGCCTCGAGGAGCAGCTCGCGCAGGCGGAGCGGCCGCCCGCTGCGGTGGTCCTCGGCTTCTTCGGCGAGCACGCGACGCGCAACGTCGCGGACCCGCGCTGGCTGCGGCTGCTCGCGCGCCTCTCGAGCCGCGGCCACGTGGCGCTTCCCTACTGCCGGCTCGCGCCCGCCGGCGGGCTCCGCTGCCACCCGCCGAGGGCCTATGCCTGGCCGGAGCTCGATCGGCATTCGGCGCTGCTCATGCTCGCGCGCCAGGCGCTCGACGAGTGGCGGCGCCGCGGGCCCGTCGCGGAGAAGCAGGAGGTGACCGAAGGCCTGCTCGCGCGCATGCACGAGACCTCGCTCCGCGGCGGCACGCGCCTGCTCGTCGCGGCGCTGCACCTCTTCGAGCAGGAGAGCGCGCGCTACCTGCCCGCGCTGCGCGCGCGCGGGATCCCGCTCGTCGACTGCAACTTTCCCGACATGACGGACCCGCGCTACACGGTGGCCGGCGAAGGGCACCCGAACGGGCGCATGCACGGCCGCTGGGCGCGCTGCATCGAGCCCGCGCTCGCGCAGCTGCTCGCGGCGCGGAGCCAGCCGCCCAGAGCCTCCTGAGTCGGGCCCCGCCGCGGGGCCCGCGTCGCGCGCGCGCTCGGCGGCGTAGTAGAAGGCCGCCGCGCGCACGGCCTCGCGCTGGCCGAGCAGCGCGCGGCGCTGCGCGAGGCGCGCCTGCAGCTCTTGCTGCTCGTTCGCGTAGGCCTGCGAGAAGATCGCCCAGACCGGGCGCGCGGGATCCAGGCGCAGGAGCACGCGGCCGAGCGCGGGCCCCGGGCGCCACGGCTCGTGCAAGGCGTCGGCCGCGTCGAGGCCGAAGCGCGCGGCGTAGTAGCCGAAGGCGTGGCTCGCTCCGTAGTAGACGTAGAGCTGATCCTCGGGCCGCCGCGCGCGCGCGACCTCCGCGAGGATCTCGCGCACCTCCTGGCTGCGGTAGCCGTAGTTCGGATCCCGCAGCAGCGTCGCGTGCATCCCGAGCGGGTTCGCGAGGATCGCCGCGGCGGCGAGCAGCGCGAGCGCGCGCGAGAGCTGCAAGAGCCCGCCGATCAGGAACGAGAGCCCCGCGCCGAGCAGCAGCGCGAGCGCGGGATCCCAGAAGAGCAGCAGCCGCTCCTGCATCGGATACAGGTGCAGCAGCGCGACCGCGAGCGTCGCGAGGATCGGCAGCCCGAGCAGTGCGAGCCGCGCGGGCGCGCTCCGCGCGAGCCGCAGCGCTCCGACGAGCGCGACGCCGAGCCCGAGCCACTCGAGCGCGAGCGGCCCCCAGAGCAGCGAGATCCCCTGGACCACGCGCGACCAGAACGCGCGGCCGGCCGCGTCGAAGGGCCACTGCGGGAAGTGGCTCTGCCAGAACTGCGCGAGGAACTCGCTCGACTCGAGCTCGCGCAGCGCGACCCACCAGTAGAGCCCGAAGGAGAGCGCGGGCAGCGCCGCGGCGCAGGCGAGCGCGCGCAGGATCCTGCGCGCAGCGCGCGGCGCGGCGGCGACCTCCCGCCAGCAGAGCGCGCTCCCGCCGCCCGCGACGACGAGGGCCGCCGGAAACGAGAGCCAGACCGAGACACAGGCCAGCAGCGAGAGGCGCCACCAGCGCGCGCGCTGCTCGGGCGCGCGCCGCACGGCGTCGCAGCCCTGCAGCAGCAGCAGCGCGACCAGCACGTCGAGCGTGTAGGGCTTGAGCTCGGCCGCGAAGAGCGTCTGCAGCGGCGAGAGCGCGAAGAGCGCGGTCGCGAGGACGCGGCCCAGCGGGTCGAGCCAGCGCGACAGCGCGCGCGCGAAGAGCGCGAGCGCCGCGAGGCTCGCAGCGAGCGGCACGAGGCGCAGCGCCCACTCGGGATCGCCGCAGAGCGCGGTCACCGCCTTCACGAGCCACAGGAAGCCGAGCGGCGCCGGCGCCATGTCGCGGTCGACGCGGTAGACCTCGGTCGCGAGGTCGAAGGGCCGGATCAGCTCGCCGAACGAGGCGTGGCGCAAGCGGAGCGCAACCGTCAGCTCGTCGAACCACAGCGAGCGATCCTGGGCGAAGCGGTGGATGCGCAGGCCCGCACCGAGCGCGAGGCCGAGACCGAGGCCGACGCGCAGCGCGCGCGCCTGCCCCGGCCCGGGCCCCGGGCTACGCTGCCCGCCGGTGTTTCCGATCCGCGACGACAACCCGCACTTCCTGACGCCGATCGCGACCTACGCGATCACCGCGACCAACGCGGCCGCGTGGATCTTCCTGCAGGGTCTCGGCAGCGAGCCCGCGCTCTCGCAGTCGCTCTGCACCCTCGGCCTGATCCCCGGCGAGCTGCTGCAGACGCTCGCGCCCGGGACCGCGTTTCCGCTCGGCGAGGGCCTGCGCTGCGTCATCAGCGACCGCGCGGCCTGGCACACCCTGCTCACCTCGATGTTCCTGCACGGCGGCTGGATGCACATCGCGGGCAACCTCTGGTTCCTCTGGATCTTCGGCAACAACGTCGAGGACTCGATGGGGCACGCGCGCTTCCTGCTCTTCTACCTGCTCTGCGGTCTCGCGGCCGCGGGGGCCCAGATTGCCTCGGATCCCGCGTCGGGGCTCCCGATGATCGGGGCCTCCGGCGCGATCGGCGGCGTGATGGGCGCCTACGTGCTGCTCTACCCGCGCGTGCACGTCCACCTGCTGCTCGTGCTCGGCTTCTACGTCACCACGGTAGCCGTGCCCGCCTTCCTCATGCTCGGCTACTGGTTCCTGCTGCAGCTGATGGGCGGCTTCGTCACGCTCGGAGCCGAGGGCGGCGGGGTCGCGTTCTGGGCGCACGTGGGCGGCTTCGCCGCGGGCGTCGTGCTGGTGGGCGCGTTCCGCGATCCGGAGCTGCTCCGGCGGCACCCCTACCACGGGTTCCGCATGCGCGAGGCTCCCACGCGCAGCTGGCGTCGTCTACGATGAGGCGGATGTCGCGCACGGCCGCCCGCTTCTGCGCGCTCGCGCTGCTGCTCGCGGCGCCCGGCTCGCGCGCCGAGCTCGCTGCGGAGCCCGTGGGCCGCGTGGAGCGGCTGCCGAGCCCTCCCGGCCGCCACTGGGCCTTCGTCTCGGATCTCCTGAACCACCGCTATGCGCTGGTGGATCTCGACACGAGCCGCTTCCTCGGCCAGATCAGCAGCGGCTACCTGAACTCGGCGGCGCTCTTCCCGCGCGCGAAGACCGAGTTCTACCTCGTCGAGACCTACCTCTCGCGCGGCGCGCGCGGCGAGCGCAGCGACATCGTCACGATCTACGACAGCGCGACGCTGCTGCCCATCGGCGAGGTGCTGCTGCCTCCCCGGCGCGCGATCAACGCGTCGCCGGCGGGAAACGCCGCGCTCTCGGACGACGATCGCTTCCTCGCGGTCTTCAACCAGGACCCGGGCACCTCGCTCAGCATCGTCGACCTGGCCGAGCGGCGCTTCGCGGCCGAGATCCCGATCGCGGGCTGCGGCTGCGTCTACGGCGCCGGGCCGCGCCGCTTCGTATCGCTGTGCCAGGACGGCGCGCTGCTCGTCGTCGCGCTCGACGAGCGCGGTCGGGCCGCATCCGTCTCGCGCAGCGCGCCCTTCTTCGACGCCGAGCGGGATCCCGTGACGGAGAAGGCCGCGCGCCACGGCGATCACTGGCTCTTCGCCTCCTTCGAGGGGATGCTGCACCCGGTCGACCTCTCGGGTCCCGAGCCCGTCTTTCCCGGGGCCTGGTCGCTGCTCAGCGCGGAGGACCGCGCGCAGGGCTACAAGATCGGCGGCGGCCAGCACCTCGCGGTGCACGAGAAGCGGGGGCTGCTCTACTCGCTCGTCCACGAGGGCGGCGAGTGGTCGCACAAGGAGCCCGGCAGCGAGCTCTGGGTCTACGACCTCGCGACGCGCGAGCGCGTGCGGCAGATCGCGCTCGTGAGCCCGGGGCTCACCTTCATGGGGCGCAGCCTGGCCTTCGGGCAGGGCTGGCCCTGGCCCTTGAACCGCATCTCCCCCGCGCTGATGGGCCTCTTGCCGCCCGGGATCTCGAACGTCGTCGTGAGCCAGGACGACGCGCCGCTGCTCGCGACCTCGGCGGACTACAGCGGCTCGATCGCGCTCTTCGATGCGCTGACCGGCGCGCACCTGCGCAACGTGCCCACCGGAAACTTCACGGCCTCGAGCGTGCACACGCCCTTCGGAGTCGATCCGTGAGCCGCGTCCCCGCGCTCGCGCTCGACCCCGCGCTGCGCGCGGCGCTCGGGCTCGCGCTCGCGGGCGTGCTCTTCGCCGCCGCGCTGCCGAAGCTGCGCCGGCCGCGCGAGTTCGCGCGCGCGGTCGCGGGCTACGAGCTGCTGCCGGAGCGGGCCGCGCCCGCGGTCGCGGCCGGCCTCGTCGCCGCGGAGCTGGGTCTCGCGGGCGCCCTCGTCGCCGCGCTCTTCGGACACGCCGCGGGCGCGCTCCCGGCGCTCGGCAGCGCGGGGCTCTTCGCGCTCTACGCCGCCGCGATGGCGGCGAACCTCGCGCGCGGGCGCGGCCTCGCGGACTGCGGCTGCAGCCTCGGCGCCCCGCGACCGCTCAGCGGCGCGCTCGTCGCCCGCAGCGCCGCGCTCGCGCTCGCCGCGCTCGCGCTCGCGCTGCCGCCGGGCGCGCGCGCCTGGCACCCGCTCGACTTCGCGACCGCGGCCGCGGGCGGGCTCGCGCTCTTCCTGCTCTACGCGGCGGGCGACACCGCGCTCGCCAACGCGGCGCGCCGGGCCCGCGCAGCGGGTGCGGCATGAGCCGGGCGCTGCTCGCTTCCCGGGCTGCGGCATGAGCGAGGCGCTGCTCGTCTCCCAGCTGCTGCTCTGGGTCGTCGTGCTCGCGCTCGCCGCGGTCGTGCTCGCGCTGCTGCGCCAGATCGGCGTGCTGCACGAGCGCATCGCGCCGGCCGGCGCGCTCGTCGCGCGGAACGGTCCCGCGGTCGGCGAGCCCGCGCCGCGCCTCGCGCTCGCGGACTGGAACGGGGCTCCGCTCGAGCTCGGCGCGCCCGACTCCGCCGGCGTCTCGACGCTGCTGCTCTTCGTCTCCGCGCGCTGCCCCGTCTGCGCGACGCTGCTGCCGACCCTCGACGCGCTCGTCGCGAGCGAGCGCGGGCGCCTGCGGGCCGTGCTCGCGAGCGACGGCCCGCGCGGCGAGCACGAGCGCTTCGTCGCAGAGCACGGGCTCGCGGAGCCGGGGCGGCGCTACGTGCTCTCGGCCGAGCTCGGTCTCGCCTACCGCGTCGCGAGCGTGCCCTTCGGCGTGCTGATCGACGCCGGGGGCCGCGTCCGCGCGCAGGGCCTCGTGAACTCGCGCGAGCATCTCGAGAGCCTGCTCGAGGCGCGCGACCGCGGCGTCGCGAGCCTGCAGGAGCATCTCGCGCGCCCGGACTCCCGGCGCGTGGCCTGAGCGGGCGCCGGGCACGAGGAGACCCACTGCATGAGCCGCGACGCCAACGCCCTCGACCGCTGGTTCGACCGCGCCGCGCGCCGCGTCGCGCGCACGACGTCGCGCCGCGGCTTCCTCTCGCGCCTCGGCGCGGCACTGCTCGGAACCGCCGCGCTGCCGCTGCTCCCGATCGCGCGCGCGGCGCATGCGCGCGAGGGCGCGCCCGGCGAGCCCGATCCGGCCACGCCCGAGGGCAATCCGGAGGACTGCGCCTACTGGCGCTACTGCTCGATCGACGGCTTCCTGTCGCCCTGCTGCGGCGGCAGCCACACGAGCTGCCCGCCCGGCACCGAGATGTCGCCGATCACCTGGCTCGGGACCTGCCGCAACCCCGCCGACGGCCGCGACTACGTGATCTCCTACAACGACTGCTGCGGCCAGACGATGTGCGGCAACTGCTTCTGCCGCCGCAGCGAGGGCGACAAGCCGATCTACTACACCCACAAGGCCAACGACATCGTCTGGTGCATGGGGAAGGTCGGCGTCGGCTACAGCTCGACGCTCGCGATCGTGGTCGGGGTCGCGACCGAGTCCGACCACTGAGCGCGCGCGCGCTCGGCGCCGGGCTCTGCGCGGCGCTCGCCTGCGCGGGCGCGGCGGGCGCGCGCGCCGAGCGCCCCGAGATCCACTACATGCTGCAGTGCCAGGGCTGCCATCTCGCGGACGGCAGCGGCAAGCCCGGCTCGGTGCCGGCCTTCGCCGACCAGGTCGGCCGCTACCTGCTCGTGCCGGGCGGCCGCGAGTACCTCGTCCGCGTGCCCGGCGCCTCGAACGCGCCGATCACCGACGCCGAGCTCGCCGCGCTGCTCAACTGGATCGTGCGGCGCTTCGGACCCTCCGCGGTCGCGGCCGGGTTCCGCGCCTTCGACGCGCGCGAGGTCGCGCGCGTGCGCAGGCCGCCGCTCGTCGCGCCCGAGGCGGAGCGGGAGCGCCTGCTCGCCGCGCTGGCTCAGCTGCGCAGCGCCGGGAACTCCGCGAAGAAGGCCCCGAGCAGCGCGCGGCGCTCGGGCGGGAGATAGGCGAAGTTCACGCCGCGGTCCGTGAACTCCCAGTATTCGGCGTCGGTCTCCGCCTCGAGGTCCCGCCAGATCGCGCGCAGCCGCTCGGCGCGCTCCCCCGCGAGATCGGCGCGGATGCGCGCGACGCGCGGCGCGTCGCCGACTGCGAGGAAGAAGGTGCCGAGCTGCACCTGCACGCGGCGCACGCGCAGGTGGCGCTCGACGCGCTCGGGCGTCGGATCGCCGGGCCGGTCGACCTCGAGGAAGACGCCGAGCAGCGGATCGAGCGCGGGCGAGGCGAGCTCCACCGCGAGCTCGATCAGCTGCGAGAGGTCGAAGGCCACCGTCTCGAGCAGGAACTCCTGGCCGTGCGCGTCGCCGAGCTGCGCATAGCTGCGCAGATGCCCCGCGATCGAGACGGCGCGCTCCGCATCGCCGCGCCGCAAGAGCTCCGCGGCGAGCTTCTGGTACTGATCGAGCACGTAGTAGGCCGTGCGCTGGTCGCGCGCGTTGATCGCCGCGCGCAGGTAGCTGTTGAAGAAGCGGATGCTCCAGGGCAGCAGCGGGATCGCGGGATCGGCGCCGGCCGCGAGCGTGCGCGTGTGGATCGCGATCAGGGTCCCGACGCCGCGCGCGCGCCCGAGGCTGTCCGAGAAGAGCGCGAGATAGCGCCGCAGCACCTTGGCCTCGAGCCAGGCGCCGTCGCGCTCGAGCCCGGCGCGCACCGGCGCGGCCATCGGCACGAAGTCGGGGTCCTGCGCGAGCACGCCCGAGATCGCGAACCAGCTTCCGCCGAGATCCCGCCGCAGCCCCTGGTAGTCGCGCAGCAGCTCCGCGAGCGAGTCGATCGCGGCCATCGCGATCGTCTGGTCGCTGTGCTCGAGCGCGCCGCGGCCGATGTCCGCGAGCTCCTCGACGCAGTCGAGCAGCTCGTAGCGCGAGCGCTCCCCGCGCTCCGGGTACGCGCGCACCGCGGCGAGGCCCTGCTCCCGGATGCGCCGGATCACCGCGAGCGGGGAGACGAAGGCGAAGACGTAGGCGAAGTAGGGCAGCAGGAACACGAGGCAGCCGGTCGCGAGCACGAGCGACACCCAGAGCGCGGCGTTCGGCAGCGGCGCGGGGCCCGGCGCGGCGACGTCGAAGGTCGCGCTGATCCAGATGCAGAGCACCGTCGCGAGCACGTAGAAGCAGGCCGCCGCGATGTTGACCGGCTCGCGGACGAAGAGCTCGGTGATGCGGTGCGTGTAGCGGTTCGCCGCGAGCTCGATCACGATCGCGACGACGGTGATCGCGATCGCGAGCAGCCCCGCGATCACCTGGGCCGCGTCGCTGATCGCGCCGAGCGAGCCGCGCGTCTCCGCGGCCGCGAAGAGCGCGATCGGCCAGGCCCCGAAGCCCTCGAGCCACGCGACGAGCGAGAAGGCCGCGACCGAGACCGCGAAGAGCACCCCGGCGCCGAGCGCGATCCGCGCGCGGGCGGGCTCCGGCGCTGCGGAGTCCGCGCGCTCCGCCTGGCTCTCGCTGCTCAACGTCGCCCCTCGCTCGCGTGCCCGCTCCAGTATGCTGGAGCGCGTGCCGCTCCGTGACGCGAATGCAGGGCCGAACCCGAAGAAGCTGGGGGCGCCGCAGCGCCCCGCGGAGGCCGCCCGCACTTGAGCGCGGATCCGCCCGCGGCTCCCGCCGGGCCGCGTCCCAGCCGGCACGCCTGGTACGTGATGGGCCTGATGGCGCTCACGACCGCCTTCAACGTCGCCGACCGCAACCTGCTCCACATCCTGATCCCGCCGATCCAGCGCGAGCTCGGCGCGAGCGACACCGAGATGGGCTGGCTCGTCGGCATGGGCTTCGCGCTGGTGCACAACGTCGCGATCCTGCCGATCGCGTACTGGGCCGACCGCGGGCCGCGGCGCCTGATCATCTCGGGCGGGCTCTTCCTGTGGAGCGCCCTGACCGCCGTCTCGGGCTTCGCGCAGAGCTACTGGCAGCTCTTCGCGGCGCGGGTCGGCGTCGCGGCGGCCGAGAGCACGGGCAGCGCACCCGTGCACTCGCTGCTCTCCGACTACTTCCCGCTCTCGCACCGCGCGACCGCGATGGCGCTGATCTCGATCGGAGGCGTGACCGGCATCGGCCTCGGCCTCGCGGTCGGCGGCGTGGTCGCCCAGGACTACGGCTGGCGCCAGGCCTTCTTCGTGTTCGGGGTTCCGGGCGCGATCTTCTCGCTGCTCGTCTTCCTGACCGTGCGCGAGCCGCAGCGCGGTGGCGCCGAGGGCCGCGCTGAGCCGCTCGCGCGGGCCGGCCTCGGCGAGACGCTCCGCTACCTGCTCGGCCGGCGCGCCTATCTGCACATCGTGCTCGCCTCCTGCTTCCACATCTTCGCGAGCATCGGCACCACGACCTGGTATCCGACCTACCTGCACCGGGTGCACGGCCTGGATCTGAAGCCGCTCGGCCTCTCCTACGCGCTCGCGGGCCCGGTCGCCTCGGTGCTCGGCGCGCTCGTCGCGGGGCGGCTCGCGGATCGCCTGTCGCAGCGCGATCTGCGCTTCTCGATGTGGATCCCCGCGGTCGCCTCGATCCTCGCGCTGCCCTTCACGCTGGGCTTCATCCTGTGGCCGGCGGGTGCGAACTTCGAGATCGCCGGCAGCGTGCTGCCGCAGGCGATGCTCTTCATGGTCCCGGGCTCCTTCCTCGCGGGCTTCTGGAGCGGCCCGAGCCTCGCGATGGTGCTCACGATCGCGCGGCCCCAGATGCGCGCGCTCGCGTCGGCGATCACGACCGGCAGCTACAACCTCGTCGGCATGGGCCTCGGACCCCTGCTCGTGGGCTACCTCTCCGACCGCCTCGCACCCCGCTACGGCGTGGATTCGATCCGCTACGCGCTGCTCGTCGTCTGCCTCGCGCACGGGATCGGCATGCTCCACAACTTCCTCGCCGTGCGCCCGCTGCGCGGCGACGTCGCGGCGGGCCGCGCCTGATAGAATGCGCGCCGGCCCGCGGCCGGCGCCGGAGCGAGGAGGGATCCGTGAAGTTCTCCATGATCTTCGAGGCGCAGATCGTCGACACGTCGCGCAAGTCCGAGTTCCAGATCATGCACGACTGCGTCGAGCAGGCCGTGCTCGGCGAGCAGATGGGCTTCGATCGCGTCTGGGCGGTCGAGCACCACTGCCTCAAGTGGTACGCGCACATGAGCGCGCCAGAGACCTTCCTCGCCTACGTCGCGGGCAGGACCGAGCGGATCCGGATCGGGCACGGCGTGGTCTGCCTGCCCTTCCGCATGAACCACCCGGTCAAGGTCGCCGAGCGCATCGGCATGCTCGACATCCTCTCGAAGGGCCGCGTCGACTTCGGCATCGGCAAGGGCGGCACGCCGCAGGAGGCCGGCGCGTTCCAGACCGAGATGAGCGAGATCCCCGCGCAGCTCGAGGAGTCGGCGCGCATGATTCCGCGCATGTGGCGCGACGACGCCTTCGAGCACCACGGCCCGCTGCTCGACATCCCGCCGCGCCCGATCCATCCGAGGCCCTGCCAGGACCCGCACCCGCCGATGTACCTCGCCTGCACGCGCGAGGCGACGCTCAACCAGGCCGGCGAGTGGGGCCTCGGCGCGCTCGTGCTCGGCTTCGCGGGCCCCGACGACATCGCGCAGAAGAACCGCGTCTACCGCGCCGCGATCGCGCGCCGCACGCCGCAGAGCCAGGTCGGGGACTTCCCGGTCGAGCACCTCTCCGCGCTCTGCCCCGCGATCGTGCTCGACGACGAGAAGAAGGCGCGCGCGATCGGGCATCGCGGCCAGCGCTATTTCGCGGAGGCGATCCGCCACTGGTACAACCCGAGCGGCGACGCGCCGCCGCCGCGCGCCGAGATCGCGGACATGGACGACGCCGAGGTGCTGCGCCGGGAGGGCGAGGCGCTCGTGGCCTATCTGCACGAGGAGAAGATCACCGCCGGCACGGAGTCGACCGGCATGTTCAACGTGAACCACGCCTACGGCAGCGCCGCGGACGCGATCGGCTACGTGCAGCGCCTCGCCGACGCGGGCGCCGACGAGGTGATGTTCCTGATCCAGATGGGCACCGTGCCGCAGTGGGCCGCGCTCGAGACGATCCGGAACCTCGGCGAGAAGGTGCTGCCGCGCTTCCGCTAGCGAGACGCTGCTGCCGCGCTTCCGCCAGCGAGACGCTGCTGCCGCGCTTCCGCCAGTCCGGCTCCGCTCGCGGCTCAGATCCGCAGCACGAGCTTGCCGATGACGCGGCGCGCCGCGACCTCGCCCAGCGCCGCGGGCAGCTCGTCGAAGGGCCGCTCGGCCTGGACGCGCGGCGCGATGCGGCCCGCCGCGACCAGCGCGAGCAGCTCCTCGTGCACGGCCGCGCGCGCCGCGCCGTCGTAGGCGCCGACGAAGACGCCGACCAGCGAGTAGTTGCGCCGCAGCACGTGCGCGGTCTTCGCCGCGGGCGAGGCGCCCGCCGCGAAGCCGATCAGGAGCACGCGGCCCTCGCTCGCGACCGCGCCGAGCCACTTCGGAAACTCGGGACCGCCGATCGGATCGAAGAGCAGATCGGCGCCGCGGCCCCGCGTCTCGGCGAGGATCCGCTCCGGCGCGTCCTCGCGCGCGGAGTCGATCCCCAGCGCGGCGCCCTCCTCGCGGCAGGCGGCGAGCTTCTCGGCTCCGCCCGCGACCGCGATCACGCGCGCGCCGAGCGCCGCGCCGAGCCGCACCGCGGCGAGGCCGGTCCCGCCCGCGGCGCCCAGCACGGCGAGCGTCTCGCCCGCGCGCAGCCCGCCGCGGCGCACGAGCGCGAGATGGGCCGTGTGCCACGGGATCTGGAAGGCCGCGGCCGCCGCGTCGCCCATCGCGTCCGGCACGCGAAAGCAGCCCTGCTCGCCGCAGAGCGTCTCGCTCGCGAAGCCGCCGTGCCCCGCGACGAAGTTCGTCACGCCCATCACGCGCTCGCCGACGCGGAAGCGGCGGACCCCGGGGCCGGTCGCGGAGACGACGCCCGCGACCTCCTGGCCCGGGACGAAGGGCAGCGGCGGCGCATAGGCGTAGGTCCCGCGGCAGAGCAGCACGTCGGGCAGGCCGAGCCCGGCCGCCGCGACGCGGATCCGGAGCTCGCCCGCGGCCGGCGCGGGCAGCGCGCGCTCGGCGCGCTCGAGCACGGCCTCGGGCTCGCCGTGGCGGGGCACCTGCCAGGCGCGGACCTTCACCAGGGCGCCTCGAGCGCGGCGCCGTCGCGGCGCGCGAGCTCGAAGACCGGGATCTCGCGGTGTCCGCGCGCGCGCTCCGCATAGCTCTGGTAGACCGGCGCGCGCCGCGTGAGCAGCTCCCAGAGCTGCGCGCGCTCGCCGGCCTCGACGAGGCGCGCCTCGACCTCGAAGCGCCGGCGGTCGAGCAGGATGAAGGCCTGCGGGTCCGCGCGCAGGTTGCGCGCCCAGTGCGGATCCGTGGGCATGCCGCCGCGCGAGCCGACGATGCAGATCCGACCCGGGCCCGCCGGGAAGAAGGGCAGCACGACGGCGCGCAGCCTGCCCGTCCTGCGTCCCCGCGTCTCGAGCAGGAGCGGCCGGTTGTAGGCCGTGCCCTCCGCGCGCGCGAAGAGCCACGAGATGGGCGAGTGCCCGAGATGGCGCACGCAGCTGCGGTCGAGCGCCGCGCCGAAGGGCGTCAGCGCGAAGCGGACCACGCGCGCGGTCGCGCGCCCCATCGGGCTCAGGCTCCCGGGATTCCGCGGTCGACGACGATCGGTGTGTTGGTCCAGCCGCCCTGCGGCACGCGGTAGAAGCCGCCCGCGGCGAGCGCGCCGCCGTCGAGGTGGATCGTCGTGCCGGTGACCCAGGCCGAGAGCTCCGAGGCGAGGAAGAGCGCGCAGCCCGCGGCGTCGTCGGGCCGCCCGAAGCGCCCGAGCGGGATGAAGTAGGGCACCCGATCCCGGTACTTCTCGGGAATCCAGCGGCTCGGCTGCACCTGCAGCGTCTCGGTGGTCTCGGGCGCGATCGCGTTCACGCGGATCCGGTCGGGAGCGAGCTCGAGCGCGAGGCTCCTCGTGAAGCCCGTGATGCCCGCGTTGAAGGCCGAGTAGACCGCGCAGTCCGGAATCCCGCGAAAGGCCTCGATCGTCGAGAGGTTGATGATGCTGCCGCCGCGGCCCTGCTCGAGCAGGCGCGGGACCACGGCCCGGCAGCACAGGAAGACGTGCTTCAGGTTGATCGCGTAGAGCGCCTCCCAGTCCGCTTCCGAGCTCAGCGCGAAGGGCCGCGCCGCGAGGTAGTGGCCGACGTTGTTGACGAGGATGTCGACGCCGCCGAAGGCCTCGAGGGTCGCCGCGACCAGGCGCTCGACCTCCGCGCCCCGCTGCACGTCGACGACCACGGGCAGCGCGCGCCCGCCGCGCGCCTCGATCGCGGCGGCCGTCTCGCGCGCGCGCCCGGCGTCGATCTCGGCGAGCACGACGGACGCGCCGCAGGCCGCGAAGGCCTCGGCGATCCCGCGGCCGATGCCGCCGCCGCCCCCGGTCACGATCGCGACCCGCCCTGCCAGGGAGATCGCGCTTTGGTCGAGCATCGGGCCCCCCGCGTCGCTTGAGTTCGGGGGGCCCATCGGACTACAAATGGCGCCGCAGCGCAAGTGCGGATCGGGGGCTCCGGGCGGGCGCCCGGCCGCAAGGGGGCGACGCGCGTGGAGTACCGGGTCTTCGGCGGGACGGGCATCCGGGTCAGCCGCTACTGCCTCGGCGCGATGATGTTTGGCGCGATGGGCAACCGCGACGAAGCGGAGTGCATCCGGATCGCGCACGCCGCACTCGACGCGGGCGTGAACTTCGTCGACACCTCCGACGCGTACTCGGGCGGCGAGTCCGAGCGCATCCTCGGCAAGGCGATCGCCGACCGCCGCGACCGCATCGTGGTCGCGACCAAGTGCTTCTTCCCGACCGGCCGCGACGTCAACGAGGGCGGCGGCTCGCGGCGCTGGATCCTGCGCGCGGTCGAGGCGAGCCTCGAGCGCCTCGGCACCGACTACATCGATCTGTTCCAGCTCCACCGCCGGGACTTCGCGACGGACCTCGAGGAATCGCTCTCGGCGATGAGCGAGCTGTTGCAGCGCGGCCTGATTCGCGCGATCGGGATGTCCGCGACCTCGGCCGAGGGCGTGGTCGAGGCCCAGTGGCTCTCGGAGCGCCGCCAGCTCGCGCGCGTGCGCAGCGAGCAGTGCCTGTACTCGATCCTCGCGCGCGGCGTCGAGACCGCGGTGCTGCCCTGCTGCCGGCGCTACGGCCTCGGCGTGATGGTCTACGGCCCGCTCGGCAGCGGCTGGCTGACCGGCAAGTACCGGCGCGGGCGTCCCGCGCCCGAGGGCAGCCGCGCGACGAACTTCTGGGGCCGCAGCGGGCGCTGGGACGAGAGCCGGCCCGAGGTGCAGCGCAAGTACGAGGTCGTGGAGCAGCTCGCGGCCCTCGCGGGCGAGGCCGGGATCGCGCTGCCCCATCTCGCGATGGCCTTCGCGAGCGAGCACCCCGCGGTCGCGTCCGCGATCCTGGGCCCGCGCACGCTCGCGCAGGCCGAGGAGCTCCTGCGCGGCAGCGAGCTGCGCCTCGAGCCCGCGCTGCTCGACCGGATCGACGCGCTCGTCCCGCCCGGGACCGGGCTCGACCCGCGCGACCTCGCGGCCGCGAACCCCGCGCTCGACGACCCGGGCCAGCGCCGCCGCGGCTGAGCCACAGCGCGCGCGCTGCGACCACACCCCCTCTCGGGAGGCGAGCGCGCGGCGCCTGCTTTGCGCCGCGCGCGGACCGCGCATGCCGCACTGGTTCCTACAGCTGAGTCCGTGGAGCTCGTGGCTCCTGCTGGTCGCCGGCGCGTCGGTCATCGGCCTCGGAGCCGGGTCGCTCGTCGCGGCGCTGCGCGTGCTCTTCGACACGCGCGCCTTCCGGCTCGTCTGCGGCCGCAGGCCGAGCCTCGCCGAGGCCCGCCGGGAGTACGCGGCCGCCGAGATCGAGCGCGCCTTCCTGCTGCTGCGCGCGGTCCGGCGCAGGAATCCGGACGACGAGGCGAGCGCGCTCTTGATGTGGGACGTCGCGCGCGACGCGGGCTACCCGGACCAGGCCGAACAGGCGCTGCTGCATCTGATCCGCAAGGAGCTCGAGCGCGGCGACGAGGCCCAGGCGGTCCAGCACTGGACCTGGCTGCGCAAGAGCGTCGACGTCGTCGCAGCGGAGCCGAGCCTGCTGCTGCGCATCGCTCCCGCGCTGCAGCGCGCCGACCAGACGCGGCTCTGCCTGGATGCGCTGCGCAGCGCGCTGCCGGCGGCCGGGGCCTCGGGCGGGGGCGCGCTCGCGGCGCGCGTCGCGCGCGTCGCGCGCTACGTCGACCGCGGACTCGCCGAGGAGGCGATCTGGGCCGCGCTCGCGGACGATCGCCTGGATCCGATCCTGCGCGCCGAGCTCGAGGCCGATCTCGCGAACCTGTACGCGTCCGAGGCGCAGGCCGGCGCGGCCCCCGCCGCGCTCGACGTCGAGCCCGAGCTCCGCAGCGCGAGCGCCGCCGCGGCGCCGCGGCCGCGGCCCGAGGCCCCGCGCGCGGAGGCCCTGGGCGGCGCACCGCTGCGGACCGCGCAGGTGCTCGAGGTCGAGCCCCTCGGACTCTTCGGCGACGGCCTGCTCGTGAAGATCGGCGCGCTGCAGCGCCGCGTGCGCTTCCGGCGCATCGCGGCCGTGGCCGCCGCGGGAGTCGCGGGGCTCTCTGAGCGCCGCGTGCTGGTCGTCGACCTGCTGCTCGCGGACCCCGGCCGCGGCGACTCGCTGCGCGTGGTGCGGATGCGCAGCGACCGCTTCCCGGCTGCGCATTCGCTGCAGCCGGGCCGCTCGCCCGTGATCGCCCTGCGCTGGCTCGCGGAGACGCTGCTCACGCGCAGCAGCGCGCGCGCGCTGCCCGACCGCGAGGCGCTGCGCGGGCGGCCCTACCGGCGCTGCGCCTCCCTCTCCGAGTACTGCCGCGACGTGCTGGGCTGCGAGCCCGTGAGCGTCGCGCCGCACGGAGCGAAGGGCTGAGCCCACGGCCGGATCGCCCGGCCTCCGCCGCGCTCCCCTTCCGGAACCCGATTGAGGCAAGCTCCCGACGCCGCGCAGGCGGCGAGGAGGCCCGATGTCCCGCTCTGCGCGCGATCCCGTGCTCGTCGCGGAGGGCAGCGTCTGCCAGCGCCTCGAAGACCCGCGCGAGGCGCTCGAGCCGATCGCGCTGATGCGCGAGGCGCTCGCGCGCGCCGCCGAGGAGGCCGGCAGCCGCGCGCTGCTCGAGCGGGCCGACGCGATCTACGTGCCGCGCGGCTTCTGGTCCTATCCCGATCCCGGCCGGCTGCTGGCCGAGCAGCTCGGGGCGGCGCGCGCCCGCAGCGAGCTCTTCGAGATCGGGATCCTGCAGACGAGCCTCTTCGCGCGCGCCGGCCGCGCGATCGCGGCCGGCGAGGCCGAGATCGTGCTGATCGCGGGCGGAGAGGCGCGCCACCGCTCGCTGCGCGCGCAGATCGAGGGGATCGAGCTCGCCGAGACGGCGCAGCGCGCGGACAGCGCGCCCGACCGCGTGCACCGGCCCCACGCCGAGGTGCTGCCGCGATTCGAGGCCGAGCGCGGCCTGCAGCTGCCCGTGAACCAGTACGCGGTGATCGAGAACGCGCTGCGCGCGGCCGCGGGGCAGGCGCTCGCGGAGCACCGCCGCGAGGTCGACGCGCTCTGGGCCGCCACGAGCCGCGCGGCCGCCGCGAACCCGACGGCCTGGACGCGCGAGGCCGTCGCGCCCGAGGCGCTCGCGCCGGGCCCGCGCAACCGCATGCTCGCGTTCCCCTACACGAAGCTGCACACCTCGCAGTGGAACGTCGACCAGGCCGCCGGCCTCGTGCTCTGCTCGGCGGCGGCGGCCGAGCGCATGGGAATCCCCGAGTCCCGGCGCATCCACCTGCACGCCGCGACCGAGTCGAACCACATGCTGCCGCTGTCGCAGCGCGCGCGGCTCTCGCGCTGCCCGGGCTTCCGGCACGCCGGCCTGCGCGCGGCCGAGCTCGCGGGGGTCCCGCTCGGCGAGATCGAGCACCGCGAGCTCTACAGCTGCTTCCCCTCCGCGGTGCGGATGCAGCTGCGCGAGCTCGGCCTCGGCGGCGAGCGCCCGGTCAGCTGGACCGGCGGGATGACCTTCCACGGCGGGCCGCTCAACAACTACGTGCTGCAGTGCGCGGCGCGCATGGGCGCGCTCCTGCGCGCCGATCCGGGCTCGCGCGCGCTGCTCACGGCCGTGAGCGGCATCCTCACGAAGCAGGGCGCGAGCGTCTGGTCGACGCGCCCGCCCGAGCGCGGCTTCCAGTTCGCCGATCTGAGCGCCGAGACCGAGCGGGCGACGCCGCGCGTCGCAGTCTGCGACGCCGGGCGCGGCGAGGCGCGCATCGCGTCCTACACCGTGCTCTACCGGGACGCGGAGCCCGCGACCGCGGTCGCGCTCTGCGATCTCCCGAGCGGGGAGCGCGCGATCGCGACGAGCGACGACCGCGCGCTCGCGCGCGAGCTGACGCGGGCCGAGGGCTGCGGCCGCAGCGCGCGCCTCCAGCCCGGCGGCCGCTTCGAGCTGCACTGAGCCGGCGCGGACCCTCAGGCCGCCAACCCGCCCGGGCCCGGGCGCGGCTGGCGCATCGCGAGCAGGAGCGGCAGCGCCGCCAGCGACACGAGGCCCATCGCGACGAGACCCGGCCCGTAGCCAAAGCCGTCGATCAGGAGGCCCAGACAGCGCGTGGCCCAGACATAACACAGGTTGATCGCGCCCATGAAGGCGCAGAACTGCAGCGCCGGCAGGACCGGGTCGACGAGCTCCATGAAGAGCCCGTAGAGCGCGGCGGTCGCGATTCCCGAGCTCAGGTTCAGCAGTGCCAGCAGCGCGAGCAGCGGGCCCACGCCGCCCGGAGCCGGCTCGCCCCAGACGAGAGCGCCCACGGCGATCACGCTCGCCGCCGCGAGCGCCTCGCCCAAGAGGATCACGCGCCGGCGGCCGAAGCGATCCGAGGCGAGGCCGCCGAGCAGCGCGCCGGCGGCCATCAGGACCACGACGGGCACGAGGAAGAAGGCGCCGACGATCCCGGCGGAAGCGCCGCGGTCGAGCAGCAGCGGGCCCGCGAGCGAGCTCGAGCCCTCGTAGCCCGCGCCCGCGACGCTCGCGAAGAGCAGCCCGATCCAGAAGCTCCGCTGCCGGCGCGCGCGGCCGAGGGCCTCGCGGTAGCGCGCGAGGCGCTCGCGCACCGGTGGCAGCGGCGTCCGCGCGCGGCCGGGTCCCGCGCTGCGCAGGAGCAGCGACGGGCCGAGGATCGCGGCCACGAGCAGCAGCACCACGCCGCGCTCGCCGATGCGCCCGGCGAGCAGCACCGCGCCGCCGCCGAAGACCGCGCGCGCAGCGAGCATGCCGAGCTGCATCCAGCCGCTGACCGCGCCGCGCTCGCGCGCGGGCACGCTGCGCACCGCGAGGGTGTCGATCGCGGCGTCCTGGGTCGCGGCCGCGAAGCCGTGCAGCAGCAGCACGGCGAGCAGCAGGTCGCCGGCGCTCCCGATGTCGAGCAGCAGGAGCGGCAGCAGCGAGAGCGCCATGCAGGTCTGGGCCGCGAGGATCCAGCTGCGCAGACCGAAGCGCGGGCCCTCGACCAGGTCGACGAGCGGCGCCCAGACCAGCTTGAGCGCCCAGGGCCAGGCCACCCAGGCCATCAGGCGCGCGATCTCGCCGGGGCTCACGTCGGCCGAGCGCAGCCACACCGGAAGCGCCCACCAGACGAAGCCGATCGGCGCGCCCTCGGCGAAGTAGAGGCCCGCGAAGAAGAGGTTGCGGCCGAGGCGGGTCCGGGGATCCGGGGCGGCCGCCGCGGCGGCGTCGCGAGGCGGGGCCGCGTTCACCGCGAGCGGTCGCCGGTCGCCTCGCGGCCGGATGCCACGCGGTAGCGCGGATCCCCCTGTTCGTAGTCCTCCGGCTTCGCGACCTGGTCGTTCAACCACTCGATGATCGCCGCGAAGCCCAGGCTCTCGGGATCGCCGCGGAAGTAGTCGCCGACCACGGTCAGGACCCGGAAGCCCTGCGCGAGCTGGAACGAGAGCGTCGGATCGTTGAGGCGCCCCTTCACGACCGCGACCACGTAGTCCTCGGGCGACATCGACGGCGCATAGCGGTGGTAGCCGCGCAGGCGCGAGCCCGCGAGCACGCGCTTGAGGCCGAGCTGGCGCGCGAGGCCGATGCGCCCCTTCTGGTAGAGGCGCTTGCCGATCCCGCGCCCCTGCAGGCCGGGACGCACCATCACGTCGGCCGCGTAGAGCGTGCGGCCGTGCACCGGATCGTGGTTCGTGTACATCCCGCCGCCCGTGAAGCTCGACCAGTCCTGGCCGAGGTCGTAGTCGTCCCACCTGATGATCAGCCCCGAGCAGGCCCCGACGATGCGCCCGGAGCCCGACTCGACCGCGACGAACTGCCCCTGCGGAAAGCACTCGAGGTGCGCGCGCAGCTGCTCCTCGCTCCAGGGCGCGATGTCCGGGTAGATCAGGCTCGCGAGCTCGCGGATCCCGGCGAAGTCCTCGGGCTGGGTGTTGCGCACCTGGATGCGGCGGCGGGCGCCCGCGGCGCGCGCCTCGGCCGCGGCCTGCGCCTGCGCGCCCGCGAAGCGGATCACGTCGGTGCTGGCCACCATCTCCGCGCTGTTGCGGCTGTCGCGCAGCGGCAGCACGGTCCCGCGGAAGCGGTTCTGGCGCAGCACGCGGAGCTCGAGCTCGCCGATCACCATCGTCTCCTGGTTCGCGATGCCCTCCGCGAGGATCCCGTCGCGCGCGAAGCGGAAGTCGCTCGGCGTCAGGATCGCCGCCTGCCCGTAGTTCAGGGACACCGCCGGAACCATCGGCAGCGATCCCACGACGGCCGACTGGACCACGAACATCTGGTTCTCGATCGCGCGGGCGTGCGCGCAGTAGCGCACGCGCAGGTACGACTGGCGGTCGTCGGTGTAGCTCGGCACGACGAGCAGGAGCGCGTCCTGGCGCGCGGCCGCGCGCGCGATCTCGGGGAACTCGACGTCGTAGCAGATCGCGATCGCGAGGCGCCCGAAGCCGGTCTCGAAGACGCGCAGCCGATCCGAGGGGCTGACCTTCCAGACCTCCTTCTCGAAGCGCGTCATGTGCAGCTTGCCCTGGTGGCCGTGGCTGCCGTCCGGGGCGAAGAAGTGGCTCTGGTTGTAGAGCTTGTCGGGCTGCGCGGCGTCGCGGACCGGGAAGGATCCGGCGACGATGTGGATGCCGTGCTGGCGCGCGAGACCGCCCATCAGCTCGAGCAGCGCGGGAGTCCGATCCGCGAGCGCGCGCACCTGCTCGCGCATCGGCGCGCCGAGATCGCCGAGCGTCAGGAGCTGCACCGCGAAGTACTCCGGGAACACCAGCAGCTGGCACTCGTAGCCGGCGGCCGTCCGCACCAGGCCCTCGACCTGGTGCCGGAACTCCTCGAAGACCCGGATCGGCCGCACGAAGTACTGGAGCGTCGCGATGCGGATGCGGTCCATCGGCGCGCTCATCCCGCGGCGCCGGCGCGCCGGCCCCGGCGCGCCGGCCGCAGGCGGGAGCGCGCCGCGCCGGGCTCAGGAGCGCAGCGCACGGAAGGCCTCCGCATCCCAGGCGTCCACCTGGATCGCCTCGTCGCGCGCCTCGTCGGCGAGCCGGATCCGCTCGCGCTCCTCGCGCGTGATCAGGCCCGCGGCGAGCGCGCTCTCGGCGAGCGCCTCGCCCGGCGCGCGGTCGAGCAGTCCCGCCCGGACCGCGTCGCGCAGCCGGCGCTCGACCGCGAGCGCGTCGACCGCGCGGTCGAGCGCGGCCTCCATGCGCCCGAGGCCGGGCTCCCCGGGATCGGGCACGAAGACGTCGGGCGTGAGGTCGCGGCGCGCCTCGCGGTCCTCGAGCAGCTCGCGCGCGACCGCGCTGCCGAGCGCGTCGTCGGGCCCGGCGGGTCGCGTCCCGAGCGGGAAGACGAGGCGCCGCAGCGCCCACGCGGCGGGCCGATTCGGGAGGTTGTCGAGCACGCCCACGAGCGCGCTCCGCACCTGCTCGAGCGCGTGCTCGCCGGACCAGCGCAGCAGGGCCCGGTCCCGCTCGCGCCGGCCCTCGTCGACGAAGCGCTTGATCCCCGCCGAGGCGAGGTAGAGCCACGCCAGCGCGTCCGCGAGGCGTCCCGTGAGCTTCTCGCGGCGCTTGAGCTCCCCGCCGAGCGTCACCATCGCGGCGTCGGAGATCAGCGCGAAGGCCGCCGACAGGCGCGTGGCCGAGGCGAGCAGATCGCCCGGGATCCCGGACTCGCCGCAGCGGCCGAGGCGCCGGCCCGCGACGCCGAGCACGAGCGCGCGGACCGCGTTGCGCGCGACGTGGTTCAGGTGCCCGAAGAAGGCGCGGTCGAAGCGCGCGGCGTCGCCCTCCGCGACCGCGGCGAGCTCCTCGCGCGCGAAGGGGTGGCAGCGCAGCGCGCCCTGGCCGTAGATGATCATCGAGCGCGTCAGGATGTTCGCGCCCTCGACCGTGATCCCGATCGGGACCGCCTCGTAGGCCCGGGCCAGGATGTTGCGCGGACCGCGCATGATCGCCGCCCCGGCGCGGATGTCCATCGCGTCGTTCACGACCGTGCGCATGCCCTCGGTGAGATAGGCCTTGACGATCGCCGAGAGCACCGCGGGCCGCTCGCCGGCGTCGACCGCGGAGCAGGTGAGCACGCGCGCGGCGTCCATCAGATAGGTGAGCCCGCCGATCCGGGCCAGCGGCTCCTCGATCCCCTCGAAGCGGCCGATCGGCGTGTCGAACTGCTCGCGCACGGTCGCGTAGGCGCCGACGACGCGCGTCGCGAGCTGGGCCGCGCCCGCGGCCATCGACGGCAGCGAGATCGAGCGGCCCGCCGCGAGGCTCTCCATCAGCATGCGCCAGCCCCGCCCGGCGCCCTCGCGGCCCCCGATCACCGCGTCGAGCGGGACGAAGACGCCGCGGCCGACGGTCGGACCGTTCTGGAAGGGGACGCCCATCGGGTCGTGGCGCTGGCCGATCTCGACTCCCGGAAGATCGGCGGGCACGAGCGCGCAGGTGATGCCGAGCTCCGGCTCGCCGCCGAGCAGGCCGTCGGGATCGCGCAGCCGGAACGCGAGGCCGATCAGGGTCGCGATCGGGGACAGCGTGATGTAGCGCTTGCGCCACTCGAGCCGGATGCCGAGCACCTCCTCGCCGCGGTAGCGGCCGCGGCAGACGACGCCGACGCTCTGGGTTGCGGCCGCGTCGCTGCCGGCCTCGGGGCCGGTCAGCGCGAAGCAGGGGATCTCCTCGCCGCGCGCGAGGCGCGGCAGGTAGTGGCGCTTCTGCTCCTCGGTCCCGTAGTGCAGCAGCAGCTCGGCGGGCCCGAGCGAGTTGGGCACCATCACGGTGACGGCGGCCGTCACGCTGCGGGTCGCGAGCTTCGTCACGATCGCCGAGTGGGCGCTCGCCGAGAAGCCGAGCCCCGCGTAGTCCACCGGGATGATCAGGCCGAAGAAGCGCTGCTCGCGCAGCTGCTTCCAGATCTCCGGCGGCAGATCGCGGTCCTGGCCGATCTGGGACTCGTCGAGGTTGCGGCAGAGCTGCTCGACCGGACCCGCGAGGAAGGCGCGCTCGGCGTCGCTGAGCGCGGCGCGCGGGAAGTCCAGCAGCGCGCGCCAGTCCGGCGCGCCGGAGAAGAGCTCGCCGTCCCACCAGACCGTGCCCGCCTCGAGCGCGACGCGCTCCGTCTCGCTCACGCGCGGCAGCATCGGCCCGATCGCCTGCATCGCGCGCGGCGACACGAGCCGGGCGCGCAGCGGGCGGACCCCCGCGACGAGCGCGACCAGCGCGAAGAGCGCCGCGGCTCCGGCGACGAGCGGCAGCGCCGCGCCGCTCGCGCCGAGACCGGCGAGCGCGAGCGCTCCCGGTGCGACCCAGGCCCAGTAGCCGCGGCCGGCGTAGAGCAGTGCGAGAGCGAGCGCGACGAGGATCGCGGAGACGAGGCTCGACATGCGGCTACCTCCCGGCGGGCCTGGCGCGCGGCGCGGCGTCCTCTCCCACGGCGTCCTGGCTCGAGAGGCGCACGACGAGCACCGGACACGGCGCGTGCCGGACCACCGACTCGGCGACGCTGCCGAGGACGACGCGCGAGAGCCCGCTGCGGCCGCGCGTCGCGACGATCACGAGCTCGGCCCCGAGCTCCTCGGCGCAGCTCACGATCTCGGGCGCGGCCGCGCCCTCGACGATGCTCGTCTCCGCCTCGAGCGGGATCCGCGCCAGCGCCTCCGAGAGCTCGCGGCGCGCGCGCTCGCGGCCCTGCTTCAGGAGCTCCGGATCGAGCGCGCCGGTCCAGACCATGTCGTACTCGGGCAGCACCGGGTCGACCAGCGCGATGCAGTGGAGCGCCGTGACGCGGACGCCGGGCCGGCGGGCCTCGCGCGCCGCCGCCGCGAGCGCGGGCAGCGACGGATCCGAGAGATCCGTCCCGACCAGCACGCGGCCCGTGCGCGCCGCGGGCCGCACCACGGCCACCGGCGCGTGGGCATAGCGGACGACCTGCTCCGCCACGCTGCCCAGCAGCATCCGGGAGAGGCCCGTCGCGCCCGAGGCGGCCACCACGACGAGCTCCGCGCGGATGCGCTCCGCGCAGCCGATGATCTCGGCGTAGGGCGTGCCGACCGCGACGAGCGCGTCGAAGTCCCCGCTCTCGCGGCCGGTCAGCTCCCGGGTGCGCTGGACCAGCGCCCGCTGCGCCTTCTGCTCGAGCTCCGAGCCGCTGTCGACCACCTGCACGTTCCGCTGCGGGAATAGCAGGTTGACCCGGATCTGCTCGGGGACGACGTGGCAGACGCAGAGGCGCGTCCCGTCGCGGCCGGCCCGCTCGTGCGCCCAGCGGATCGCCTCGTCGGCCGGCGCGCTGAAATCCGTGGCGACCAGGATCGGTCTAACCGTCATCCCCCTGCCCTTCTCGCCGTGGCACCGCGGCTAGTTCGACGGGTTGGAGTGCGCGCGGCGCGGTCCGGGAGCCAGCGTAGCGCTGCCCGGGGCCGGGCGCGCCGCTTGCAATCGGTGGCTGGCCGGCGAGACTGGGAGCGGGCTCCGACCGCGGGCGCCTGCCGCAGACGGCGAGCCGCATCGCGCGGAAGGCGCCGGCGAGCGGCCTCGCTGCGAAGGCGCGCAACGGCGCCTGGAGTGGGAGTGGAGGTCTTCGCGCTGGGCGGCCTCCCGGCCGGCGGCGCTGCGGCCCGGGTCCGATTCCGCGGCCGCGCGCGCGCTGCTGCTGGCGGTCGGAAGCGCTCGCGCTGCGCGGGCGCGCGCGCTAGGCGGCGATCGCGTCCGGGCGCGCGCCGTGCAGCACCTCGCGGAGGGCCCCGCGCTGCCGCAGCGCCTCGCCCAGGAGCTCCGCCGCGGCGCAGCGGAAGTAGCTCAGCCAGAAGACGATGCCGCTGAACTTGAAGGAGTCCTCGACGAAGGTCTCGAGGTTGCTCGTCGGCAGCACGATGTCGAGGGACATCGAGGCGGCGAGGCACGCGAGCGCGATCCCGAGCAGCAGGTACTCGCTCGCGAGGATCTGGCGCCGGAAGCCGAGCAGGAAGCCGAACACGCTCGCGGCGTAGAGCCCGTTCACGACCAGCTCGGGCAGGTGCAGGTGCGCCGGGGCGATCCGCTCGTGGAACAGGAAGGCGTCGTCGAAGGCGAGCGCGCCGGTCAGGCATCCCGCCACGAGCAGGAAGCGCGAGCCGCCGCGCGCGCCCGCGCAGCGGCCGAGCACGCTGCCGGCGAGCAGGCAGAGCGCGCTCGTCGCGCTCCACAGCATGATGCCGAGGGTCGACAGCATCCCGGTGTAGAGGTGCGTGTCGGTCGCCGCGACGACGTCGCGCGTCAGGCTCGAGAGCTCCGCCCCGGTGGAGCGCGCGATCGCGAGCGTGGCCGCGATGCCGAGTCCGCTCACGGCAGCCGCGACGACGAAGAGGTGGGGGTGCCGCGGCGCCGCCAGTGCCGCGAGGGGGCGCGCCGCGCGCGCGTCCGAGAGGGAGATCGGGGGGGTCTTCACTGCGGCTCCTTGGACCCGCCGGGGTCCTCTGCGGCGGAGTGGGATTGCGGATGCGCGTCGGCTGCGCTGTCTCTCGTAGGTGGACGCAGGCCCCGAATTCGTGGCGACGGGGGCAGAATGGGGTCGCCGCTGCCGGCTGGCGTGCGGAGGCCGCGCGCGACCTGCGCTCCGCCTGCGCGGCGCGCGGCGATGGGCCCGCTTCGGCTCCCGCTCCGCCCGGGTCCCGCGGAGCGCTCCCGGGAGCAGACGCGAAGACCGTGGAGGGCGCGCCCTTGAGCGACGCGAACGAGATTCCGACCGAAGCCTCGGCGCTGCTCGCGCAGAGCCGCCGCGTCTTCCTGCTCACGCTGCGGCCCGACGGCTCGCCCACCGCGCACCCGATGACCGGCAACTTCGCCCGCGGGCGCCTCGCGTTCAGCAGCTACCGCAAGGCCGCGAAGACGCGCAACGCCGTGCGCGACCCGCGCAGCTGCGCGCTCGCGCTCGAGGGCTATGCCGGCGCGGGCGCACGGGCGGTCGTCACCCGCGGTCGGCTGCAGCTGCTCGAGGGCGAGGCCGCCGCCGAGCTGCTCGGCGCCGGCGGCGCGGCGGCCCGGCCCGGGAACCCGGGCGTCGCGAAGCGCGCCAGCGACCGGCTCGCCGAGGGCAAGCGCGTGGTGCTCGCGATCGAGCCCGCCGAGGTCGAGCTGCTGCGCAGCGGTGAGGCCTAGCGTGCCGCGCGAGTCGATCGCGATGCGCCGGGAGGAGTGGGAGGACTTCCTCGCCGCGCAGCGCTTCGTGGTGCTCGGCACGCTCGAGCCCGACGGCGGGCCCTGGGCCCGCCTCGCGCCCGCGGCGCTCTTGGCCGGAGCGCTCTACTTCGGCGTGCCTGCCGGCAGCCGCGACGAGCGAAACCTCGAGCGCGACCCGCGCGCCTGCTGCGCGAGCGACGAGTTCCCGAGCTACTACGAGATCCGCGGCGCGACCGTGCACGGCCGCGCGCGGCGCGTGAGCGACCCTGCCCTCGCCGCGCGCGTCGGGCCGCGCCTCGACGCGCGCGGGCTCCCGGGCTGGCCCCCCGGCGGCGCGCTCGCGATCTGGTCGCTGCCCCTCGACGACGTCTTCAGCTTCGACTTCGCGAAGATCCGGAACCGCGTCTAGCGCGCGCGGGACGCCGCGGCGCGCGCGGGAGCGGCGATTCCGCTTGACTCCGCGCGCCGCGCGCTGCGACGGTCGAGAGGGTTCGCGATTCCGCTCGAGAGGGGGCAGAGACGATGCGCAGCCAGCCCGGCCCGCGGGTCCCCGCGCTCGGCGCGCTCGCGCTCGCGCTGCTCGCGGGCGCCGGGCGCGCGGCCGAGCTGCCGCCGCGCAATCCCTTCCTCGCGGACTCGGTCAACGCGATGGGCCACGGCGACTCCGCGCAGCAGGACGCCGTCGCGGTGCCGGGTCCCGAGGACCCGGGCCCCGCCCTCGACGCGCGCGAGATCCAGTACCTGCACGTCGGCCCGGCGCACTTCGGCGCCCACACCTCGAGCCCCTACCCCGACGGCCGGCGCGTGCTCTGGAGCAACGGCCTCGACCGCATCGTCAAGGTCGACTTCGAGAGCTTCGAGCTGCTCGCGACCCACTGGGTCGAGGGCGCGCGGCGCTGGACCGAGGCCGAGGCGGACGCCTCGATCGCGGCCTTCGACGCCTCGAACCAGGGCGTGCGCGCGATCTGGCGCGCGATGCGCGAGGCCTCCAAGCTGCGCGATCTGTCGAGCGTCTACACCGTGCTCGACGTCGACCACACCTACTACGTCGCCGACAAGAGCGGCGCGATCACGGCCTACGCGGACGCGGAGCCCGGGAATCCGGCCTCCGCGATCGCCGTGAAGGGCGTCTTCCAGCTGCCGGAGCCGGTGACCGGGCTCAGCGTCGGCATGAACATGACCTTCGACGGCTGGCTCGTCGTGCCGACCGAGCACGGCTTCGTGGTCGCGGTCTCGCGCGACCTGAAGCGGCACCGCGTGACCCGCATGCGGCACAGCGAGGGGGCGGAGCAGAAGGCGACGCGCCCGACGGGCTACGGCTGGGTGCGCAACGGCGTCGCGATCGACGCGAGCGGCGGGATCTACGTCGCCTCGCAGGAGCACCTGCACAAGCTCGTCTGGACCGGCGAGCGGCTCTCGACCGATCCGGCCGACGGCGCCTGGACCGCCCGCTACCGCAACGGCTGGGGACACGGCACGGGCGCCACGCCGAGCCTGATGGGCTTCGGCGGCGAGGACCGCTTCGTCGTGATCACCGACGGCGAGCCGCTGATGAACGTCGCGCTCTTCTGGCGCGACGCGATCCCGGGCGACTGGCAGGCGCTGCCCGGCGCGCCGGACCGGCGCATCGCGGGCATGCTGCCCGCCGACATGGGGGACCCGGAGCTCGAGGCGATCCAGTCCGAGCAGTCGGTCGTGGTCGCGGGCTACGGCGCGCTCGTCGTCAACAACGTCCCGCGCAACGTGCCGTGGTACCTGCCGTCGCGCGCGGCCTCGCTGCTCGTGGGCTATCTCGGGAGCGAGCCGCGGCACCAGCCCTACGGCGTGCAGAAGTTCGAGTGGGATCCCGCCAGCCGCTCGCTGCGCGAGGCCTGGGTCAACCGCGAGGTGAGCTCGCCGAGCTGCGTCCCGCTCGCGAGCTATGCGAGCGGGCGCGTCTACCTGATCGGCGCGCGCGGCGATCGCTGGACGCTCGAGGCCCTCGCCTGGAGCGACGGCCGCTCCGCCTTCCACAGCGCGATCGGCGGGCAGCGCTACAACCCGCTCTTCTCGGGCACGCTGATCGACGAGGCCGGGCGGGTCCACTACGGCACGCCCTGGGGCCGGGTCCGGCTGGCCCCGCGGCGCGCGGCCGAGTGAGCGCCGCGCCTCAGCTCCCGGCGAGGAGCGCGAGCGCGCCCGCGCCGAAGCCGCCGATCTCGACGCGGTAGTCGGCGCGCCGCGCCGGCCCCGAGAGGAGGGCCAGCGCGGCCGCTCCCGCGGCCTTCGGATCCGGGAAGCTCTCCGCGAAGCGCAGGTGCGGCGTGGTGTCGCTGCAGAGCAGCGATGCGAGCACGTTCATCGTCTCGCGGTAGCCCTGCTCCGCGGGACCCTCGAGCCGGCCCGTGTCCGCGATCTGCTTGGCCACGCGCTGCGGCAGCACGGCGAGCGCGGCCCCGAGATAGGCGGCGAGCTCGATCTCGCAGAGGCAGAGCGCGAGCATCTCGCCCTCCCGGCCGAGATAGGTCGCGGCCTGGACGGTCGGCCCGGGCTCGAGCCGCGCTGCGGCCCTCTGCGCGCCGACCGCGTGCCCGCTGAGCTGCGCGAGCAGCTCCCGGAGCGCCCCGGGCTCGGGCAGCGGCACCCGGCCAGCGGCGGCGGATCCGGGCACCGCGCCGCCGCCTACTCGAGCAGCCCGGACAGCGCCGTGCGGATCGTGTCGGGCGTGAAGGGCTTGGTCACGAAGGCCCTCGCCCCCGCGCGGATCGCGGCGAGCCGCATCGGCTGCGTGGCCTCCGAGGTGATGAACGCGAAGCGCGTCTCGATGCCCTTCTGCTTGAGCTCGAGCAGCAGCTCCATCCCCGTCATCTCGGGCATGTTCCAGTCGGAGAGCACGACGTCGGGCCTGGCGGACTCGATCTTCGCGAGCGCGTCCCTGCCGTTGTCGGCCTCGTCGAAGTCGTGGCCCGAGAAGCCCGCCTGGCGCAGCGCGCGCAGCACGATCTTGCGCATCACGCTGCTGTCGTCGACGAGCAGGATCCTCACGCGAGCCTCCGGGCCGAGCGCGCTGCGCTGCGCCTCTGCCGGGGTCGCGGAGCGCCTCTGCCGCGAGGGGAACATCGGCCCCACGGCGGAGCGACTCGATCGGGCGGAACCCGGTCTGCGGGCGGGCAGATCACCCCAGAGGCCGCTCGGCCCGCCATCCCGCCCACAGCCGGCGCGCGAGCTCGGCGCGCACCTCGCCCGCGAGCGGATCCGCCGCCCGGTTCACGCTCTCGAGCGGATCGCGCTCGAGGTCGTAGAGCTCGGCCTGCAGCACCTCGCCGCGCCGCCACTCGCTGTAGCGGTAGCGCCGCGTGCGGATCGAGCGACCGAGCCACTCGTGCTCGCCGCGCGAGCACAGGCTGAAGGCGGCCTGCTTCCACGCGCGTCCGGGAGCATCGAGCAGCGGCGCGAAGCTCGTGCCCTCGACGCCGGTCGGGGCCTCGAGCCCTGCGATCTCCGCGATGCTCGGCAGCAGATCCACGAGCTCGACGATCTCCTCGCAGACGCGCCCGTTGCCCGCGGCGCCCGGCACCCGCACGATGAGCGGCACGCGCGTCGCGGGCTCGAAGAGCGTGAGCTTGCTCCAGAGCCCGTGCTCGCCGAGGTGGAAGCCGTGGTCGGCCAGCAGCACGACGGCCGTGCGCTCGGCCAGGCCCACGGCTTCGAGGGCGTCGAGCACGATGCCGACCTGCGCGTCGACGAAGCTGACGCACGCGTAGTAGGCGGCGATCGCGGCGCGCGCGAGCTCGTCCGAGGGCTCTCCCTTCGGAAACAGCTCGTGGTTCCGGCCCCAGCGCAGCGCGACCTCCGGGATCCAGAGCAGCTCGCCGCGATCGGGCCGCGGGGCCGGGATCGCATCCGGCTCGTAGAGCTCGACGAAGCGGCGCGGCGCGAGCAGCGGCACGTGGGGTCGCGAGAAGCCCACGCAGAGGAGGAAGGGCTCGGGGCCGCCCGCGAGCTCGGCGAGCAGGCGCGCCGCGAGGCGCGCGCGGCGGCCGTCGAGCTCCTCTTCCTCGGAGCGGCCCGAGTCTCCGAAGCGCTCGGCCCTGCGGCTGCGGCCGCCCTCCGGGCGCCGGCTGCGGGACCGCGCGCGCTTCTCCGCTTCCGGCGCCTGCGGCCCGCCTCCCGCCTCGGCGCTCCGCTCCGGTCGCTGGCCGAGCTCGATGCGCGCGAAGGCCCCGAGCTGGGAGCCCGCATGGCGCGCGCTGTGGAACAGCTTCCCGATGTTGACCGCGTGGCGGCCGCTGCCGCTCCAGAGCTCGGGCAGGGAGAGCGTCCCCGCCGGCAGCAGTGCGTCCATCGGATCGTCGTTGTCGAGCACGCGGGTCGAGTCGGGCCGCAGCCCGGTCAGGAACGACGCGCGCGAGGCATTGCAGACCGGAGACTGGCAGTACGCGCGCGAGAAACGGACCCCGCTGCGCGCGAACGCGTCGACCTCTGGCGTCCTCACGAGCGGATTGCCGTAGCAGCCGACGACCCCCGCGTTCCAGTCCTCGATCACGAGCAGGAGCAGGTTGAGCGGCGCGGCGGCGCGGCGGGTGCCGCAGGCGGGTGCGAGCGAGGAGAGCAGCGCGCCGCCCGAGAGCGCGGCCGAGTCCCGCAACAGCTCGCGGCGGGTCCAGCGGCTCGCGGTCCCCTGCTGCATCGGCCAAGAGTACCGGCTCGCGCGGCTCGGAGCCGCTGCAGCCGGCCTCAGAGGTACGCGCTCATCACCTCGCGCCGGAAGCGCTCGAGCGCGCGCGCGTCGAGCGGCGGCGGCGTCTGCAGGACGAAGTGCGTGACGCCCGCCTCGACGTAGCGCTCGAGCTGCGCGCGCAGCTCCTCGGGATTGCCCGCGAGCAGCGAGGCGCGCGCGCGCTCCTCGGGCGACTCGTCCGGCAGCGCGCTGCGACGCTGTGCGGTGTCGGCCACTCCTCCCGCCGGGCCGGCCGCCGCGGCGGTGCGCGAGCGCGCCGCGAGCGCGCGCGCGACCTCGTCCCGGGAGTCGCTGAGCAGGAGCGCCGACGACTGCGCGAACGCGATCTCGGCGGGATCGCGGCCGATCGCGAGCGCGTGCGCCCGGATCGCCGCCACGCAGCGCGCCGCGAAGCGCGGCGTGCTGACGCTGAGCCACTGCTGCGCATGGCGCGCGGCGAGGCGCAAGAGCCGAGGGCTCGCGCCCGCGAGCAGGATCGGCGGCCGCGCCTGGACCGGACGCGGCGCGAGGGGCGCTGCGACGAGCCGGTAGTGGCGCCCCGAGAAGGAGAAGCGCTCGTGGGTCCAGAGCCCGCGGATCAGCTCGACCGCCTCCTCGAGGCGCTCGAGCCGCTCGCGCAGCTCGGGAAACGCGAGGCCGTAGGCGACGTGGTCCTCGCGCGACCAGGCCGCGCCGATCCCGAGGTCGGCGCGGCCGCCGCTGATCGCGTCCAGCGCGGCGGCGAGCTTCGCGAGCATCCCGGGGTGCCGGTAGGTCACGCCCGCGACGAGCACGCCGAGGCGCAGCCCGCGCGCGCGTCCGGCGAGCGCTGCGAGCGCGCTGAAGGGCTCGAGAAAGGGCGTCTGCAGCGGGGCGCCGGCCACGCCGTGCAGGTGGTCCGAGGCGTAGAAGCCCTCGAAGCCGAGCGCCTCGGCGAGCGCGCACTTCTCGACCAGCCCCTCGAAGTCGTAGCCCATCGAGCCCGAGAGGCTGAAGCGCACGCGCCGCGCGGCGCGTTCCGGCACGGCGCTGGAATCCCGCAGGTCTCGCGAGCCACGCGCCGCCCGGCCCGTCGCTCGCGCGGCCTAGCCCGGCTCCATCGCGTCCGGCGCCGGAACCGGCGCGGGCAACGGCGCAGCGCCCGGGCCCGCGCGCTTCGCGGGTCGATCGCCCGCGCGCTGGCCGCGCAGGCGCGTGCGCGTCGCGACGTAGTTCTCGCCCGGCGCGCCGTCGCTCTCGATCGTCACCAGGACCTTGCCGTCCGCAGCGATCTCGGCGCTCGAGCGCGACACGATGCGCGTGCTGGTCTGGCGCGGCACGAAGGCGAAGCCCGGATCGACGCCCGGCACCATCGAGGTCACGAGCTGCGTCTGCGCGGTCCCCGAGAGCGTGCGCTCGGCGACGCTGCCCTCGCCCTTGCCGATCACCGAGATCGCGTGGCTGCCCCCGAGGCCCTCGGCCGTGGTCTTCAGGTCGAAGCTCGCGCGGTAGCGGCTCCCCTCGACCGCGATCGCGATCGTGCCCGAGATCTTGCGCTCGTCGGCTCCCGTGGCGCGGTTCACGGTGAAGCCGTCGACCTCGTAGAGGCCGTCGAGCGGGAGCGCGGCGGGCTGCTCCGCGGTCTCGGCCGCGCGGCGCTCGGAGCCGCTGCGCTCGCAGCCTTGCAGCAGCGGCGCGGGAGACAGCAGCAACAGGGCAGCGCACACGAGCGAGAGACGCATTCGACGCGGCATGGCGCCCTCCGGCCCCCGCGCGCCAGTGTACGCCCGGGACGGACTCAACCAGCGGGAGAACCCCCGCCCGCGGTCGGCCTGCGGAGCGCGTCGATCTCGGAACGCGGCGTCTCGCAGCGGCGCGACCAGAGCGCGGCGAGCGCCCCCTGGCTTCGCGCCCACGCCTCGAGCTGCGCGCGCGCCGGTGCCGCGGCGCCCGGGGACAGCGTCACGACCGCCCCGAGCGGCTGCGACTGGCCGGTGAAGGCCTCGAGCACGCGCTGCGCGCCGCACGCGGCCGGCGCCGCAGCGCCGCGCAGGAGCTGCGGCAGCTCGCGCTCGACGAGCGCGTCGAAGCCGGGCCCGCGCGCGTCCGCGCCGAAGAGCGCGATCAGGGTCTCGCGAGGCGCGGCCGGCCCCTCGGGCTCGCAGCGCCGCAGCACGCGCTCCTCGACCGCGAAGGAGCGGTTGCGCGGCTTGTCCATGAACGCGAGCTCGTCCGCGCGGATCGCGCGGCCCGCGTCGCTGCGCATCGCGCTCGCGACGCGCTGCGCGTGCTCTGCGCTCGCGTACCAGAACTCGGTCATGCAGTCGAAGGCCTCGGGCGCCTCGGCCCCGGCGGCGAGGTGGTTGCGCACGTAGCGCTCGAGCCCGGGCAGCGCGGGCAGCGCGAGCGGGACGTGGACCTCCTCGTAGTGGCGGGCGAACTCCGCGCGCGGGAGATCCGGGCGCCGCACCAGGAAGGCGAGCGTCTTGAACACCGCTTGGCTCCGCGCGCGCCCCGACCCCGGCCGCGCGCGCGAGCCTATCGCGCTCGCGCGCGGCCCGCTGCTCGGGCAGACTCGCGCGCCGTGCCCGCCACCCCGGAGCCCGCGCCCCCCGAGCCGCTCCGCGGCCGCCACGCGGCGAGCTTCGGCCTCGTCTCGATCGCGACGCTCTTCGAGGGCTTCGATACCCAGCTCGCGAGCCTCGTCCTGCCCTTCCTGCAGCGGGACTTCGCGGCGGGTCCGGCGGAGCTCGGCGCGCTGCTCTCGCGCATCGGCTGGGGCACGATCCTCGCCTTCGCACTGATCCAGTTCGCCGACCGGATCGGGCGCCGGCCGGTCTTCCTGGTCTCGCTCGCGGGCTATTCGCTCTTCACGCTCGCGACCGCGTTCGCGCGCAGCCCCGGCGAGTTCGCGGCGCTGCAGCTCGTCGCGCGCCTCTTCATGGTCAGCGAGCTCGCGCTCGCCTACGTGATCCTGTCCGAGGAGCTGCCCGAGCGCGTGCGCGGCCGCGCGAACGGGCTGCTCGGCGGCTGCGCGGCCTTCGGCGCGGCGCTGCCCGCGGCGCTCCTGCCGGCGCTCGAGTCGACCGGGCCGGGCTGGCGCGGGCTCTTCGCGATCGGCGCGCTGCCGCTCCTGCTCTTCCCGCTCTACTGGAGCCTCCTGCGCGAGACCCGGAGCTTCCGCGCGCGCGCGGCGTCCCGCGGGCGCGGCCTCTCGCGCGCCGCGCTCGGCCCGCTGCTCGCGCCGGGCTCGCGCGGCCGCCTCGCCGCGATGACGGCGATCTGGTTCGCGCTCAACTTCTCGGCCGCCTCGGTGATGTTCTTCTTCTTCCAGTACGCGCTCGGCGAGCGCGGCCTCTCGACGCGCGACACGGCCTGGATCGCCCCCGCCTCGCTGCCCTTCGGCTTCGCGGGCTATGCGGCCGCGGGCTGGCTGATGGACCGCGTCGGCCGGCGCCCGACGCTCTGCCTCTACCTCGCGCTCGGCTCCGCGGTCGGCGTGCTCTGCTACCAGAGCGAGGCCCGCGGGATCGTGCTCGGCTGCTATGTCGCGCTGCAGCTCTTGAACGGCGGCTGGGCGATCGCGGCGACGCTCTGCGCGGAGCTGTTTCCGACCGGGCTGCGCGCGACCGCGACGGCCCTCTCGCACAACCTGCTCGGGCGCAGCGGCATGGTGATCGCGCCCTGGGTCGCGGGCCGCCTCGCCGAGGCGCTCGGATCGACGGGCGACGCGATCGCGGCCCTGGCGCTGCTGCCGCTCCTGTGTCTCCCGGTCGTGTGGTTCGGCCTGCCCGAGACGCGCGCGACGCGCATCGCGTAGACTCGCCCCGCCGCGTCCCGCCCGCTGCGCCGACCGCGAGGATCCGATGCTCGACCTGACTCCCGACCACCTCCTCACCACGACGCGCACGGTGCGGCGCCGGCTCGACTTCGAGCGGCCGGTGCCGCGCGCGCTGATCGAGGAATGCCTCGCGATCGCGTTCCAGGCGCCCAACGGCGGCAACCTGAACCGCTGGCGCTGGATCGCGGTCGACGACCCCGCGCTGATCCGCGAGGCCGCGCGCATCTACAACCAGGGCCTCGACGACTTCATCGCGAGCTTCGACGAGCGGGGCTACCCGGGCGCGGGCGTGCCCGGCGCCGAGCGCATCGGCGCCTCCACGCTGCACCTGCGCGAGAACTTCCACCGCTGTCCCGCGCTGCTGCTGCCGCTCGTCGAGGGACGCAGCGACCGGGAGCCCGCGGCGACGAGCGTCTTCTGGCAGGCGAGCCTCTGGGGCTCGGTGATCCAGGCCGTCTGGAGCTTCATGCTCGCGCTGCGCGCGCGAGGCCTCGGCAGCGCGTGGACGACCGGCCACCTCTGGCGCGAGGCCGAGCTCGCCGAGCTGCTCGGGATTCCCCACGCGCACTACACGCAGGTCGGGCTCTTCCCGATCGCGTACACGCTCGGAACGGAGTTCCGGCCGGCCTACCGCAAAGAGCTCGCGGAGGTGGTCGGCTGGAACCACTTCTAGGCCGGCGGCTCCGCGCCAACCGCGATGTCGCGAGCGACCTGCGAGGCGTCGAGCTGCCCCGTGAGCATCAGCGCGTTGCGCAGCTCGTCCTTCAGGCGCAGCAGCAGCTCCTGCACGCCTTCCGCGCCGCCGATCGCGAGCGCCCAGATCCAGGGCCGGCCGATCAGGACCGCGCGCGCGCCGAGCGCGAGCGCGCGCAGCACGTCGCGCGCGGAGCGGACGCCGCCGTCGACGTAGACCTCGAGGCGGCCCGCCGCGGCTTCCACGACGCCCGGGAGGGCGCGCGCGGTCGGGATCACGCCGTCGAGCTGGCGGCCGCCGTGGTTCGAGACCACGACGCCGCGCACGCCGCGCTGCGCGGCCTCGGCCGCGTCCAGCGGATGCAGCAGGCCCTTGACCACGACCGGCAGCGCACTCTTCGCGGCGATCCGCTCGAGCTCGCGCCAGTCGAGGCTCGGATCCAGCTGCGCGCCCGTCGCGACGGGACCGAAGCCGCTCTCGGGGTAGCCGCTGTAGCGCGGCGCTCCGACCGGCGCGTCGACCGTGAAGACGAGCGCGCGGTAGCCCAGCGCCTCGGCGCGCGCGACGCGCTCGTCGGTCACGCCGCGATCCGGCTCGGTGTAGAGCTGGAACCAGAGCGGGCCCGCGCTCGCGCGCGCGATCTCCTCCGCGGGCAGCGTGCTCGCGGTCGACACGACCGCGAGCGTGCCGGCCGCGTGGGCGCCGCGCACGGCCGCGGCCTCGGCCTCGGGATGCGCATGCCCCGCGAAGGCGCAGGGCGCGAGCAGCACCGGCAGCGCGATCTCGCTGCCGAGCACGCGCGTCGCCGTGCGCGCGGCGCGCACGTCGACGAGCACGCGCGGCCGCAGCCAGAAGCCCTTCCAGGCGCGCTCGTTCTCGCGCGCGGCGTCGAAGTTGCGCGCGGCATCGCTGTAGGCGGCGTCGGCGTAATAGGCGTGGGCCGAGGCCGACAGGTGCTCGCGCGCGCGCTCCTCGAGCTGGTCGAGGCCCGGGGGCAGGCGCTGCGCTCGATCGGCCAAGGGCCGCGCCTCCCGCGCCGCTCGCTAGGCCGCGGCGCGGAACTCGAGCGGGAGCCCGAGCAGGCCGCGGATCACGTCCGCGTGCAGGCGCTCGACGGGTCCCGCGACGCGGAACTCCGGCAGCCGCCGCAGCAGCTCCTCGAAGGCCACGCGCGCCTCGAGCCGCGCGAGGCTCGCGCCGAGGCAGAAGTGCGTGCCCCAGCCGAAGGAGAGGTGCCGGTTCGGGAAGCGCCCGATCTCGAAGCCGTCGGGGCGCTCGATCCGGCGCGGATCGCGGTTCGCGGACGCGACGAGCAGGAAGACCTTCTCACCGGCCTCGAGCCGCCGGCCCTGGACCTCGTGGGGCTGCGCGATGCGGCGCTCGAGTCCCTGCACGGGCGGGTCGAAGCGCAGCATCTCCTCCACGGCGAGCGGAATCCGCGACGCATCGGCAGCCAGCTGCCGCCGCGCCTCCGGGTGCCGGTCGAGCAACACGGTGCCGTTGCTGATCAGGTTCGTGGTCGTCTCGTTGCCCGCGACGAGCAGCAGCAGCGCGAAGCCCACGAGCTCGCCCTCGCTGAGCTTGCGCCCGCCCACTTCGGCCGCCAGCAGCTCGCTCATGAGGTCGTCCCCGGGCCGCACGCGCTTCTCCGCGAAGATCTTCGCGAGATAGGCGGCGAGCTCGTAGGCGCCGCCGCCGCCCTCGCCTCCGACCGGTCCCGCGGCCGCGACCACCTCGGTCGACTTCTGCTTGAAGAACTCCGCATCCGAATCCGGCACCCCGAGCAGTGCCGCGATCACCGCGGTCGGCAGCGGCGCCGAGAACTCGGCGAAGAGGTCGCAGCGGCCGCGCTCGATGAAGCCGTCGATCAGGCGGCCCGCGAGCTGCCGTACGCGCGGCTCGAGCTGCGCGATCCGGCGCGGCGTGAAGGAGCGGTTGACGAGCGCGCGCAGCTCGTCGTGCCGCGGCGGATCCATGATGATCATCATCGGCATGTCCTGGCTCGGGTCGCCTTTCGCCGCGGCGCGCGTCGAGGTGAAGATCTCGGGGTGCTGGAGTGCGCGCACGACGTCGTCGAAACGCGAGATGGCCCAGAACGCGTGCTCCTCGTTCCGGAAGAGCGGCGCCTCGTCGCGCAGCCGCGCGTAGACCGGGTAGGGATCCTCGTGGAGCGCGTGCGAGTGCGGGTCGTAGTGGAGCATCGAGCGTCCTTTCGGGGTGGCGCAGCTTCTGGCCGAGAGTAATCGAAGCGCCGCCTGGGAGGCAGGCAAACCACGCGATCGCTCGGGCTTCGAACTCTCGGCTACTTCACTCCCCGGTACCAGCGGTAGCGCGGCTCGCCCATGCCCGGCATCTCGAGACTCGCGCCGACGGTCTCGCGGAAGTAGAGGCGCAGATCGTCGACGCTCCAGCCCTCGGGTCGGAACGCGAAGCGCTCCTCGCGCGGATGGCGGAGCAGCGCGAGCGTGTCGCCCGAGAGGAAGATCCCCTGGCCGGTCACCCAGTCCGAATCGTCGCAGAGCAGGTACACGACGAGCGGCGCGACGCTGTCCGCGCCGGGCACCGGCTCGGACCAGCCCGGCGCGTCGATCGTGAAGTCCCAGTGCCAGCGCATGTGCCGCGCGGGCGCGCCGCCGCCGAGCTCGGCCGCCGGGTTGATGCAGTTCACGCGCACACCCGAGTCGGCGAGCTCGAGCGCCCAGCTGAAGGTGGCCGAGAGGATCGCGCCCTTCGCCGCGGCGTAGGTCGAGACCCCGGGCAGCCCGTTCAGAGCGCGCGAGCCGATCGTCACGATGCTGCCGCTGCGCTGAGCGCGCAGATGCCGGGCCGCGTGGTGGACGCAGGCGAAGTGCCCCTTCACGTGCGAGCCGAGCGTGCGGTCGAGATCCGACTCGCGGAGCTCCCAGATCGGCCCGAAGCTCGTCGTGTGGGCGCTCGTCACGAGCCCGTCGAGGCGGCCGAACTCGCGCAGGCAGCGCTCGATGATCTCTCCCGCGCTGTCCCAGCCCTCGACCGAGCTCGCGTCCGCGACTGCGCGGCCGCCCGCGCGGCGCAGCTCGTCGGCGAGGGCCTCCGCGCGCTGCGCCTTGACGTCGTTGACGAGCACCGCCGCGCCCTCGCGCGCGAGCGCGCGGCAGTACGCGCGACCCAGCACGCCCGCGCCGCCCGTCACCACCACGGCCTTGCCCTCGAGCACACCCACGCGCGTCGCTCCTCCGCGCGGGAACCTGTAGCATGGGCGCGCCTCGTCCTCGCCGCGCCCGAGCCCAGGAGACGCGATGCCGCCGAGCTTCGGACTCCAGCTGCCCTCGTTCAGCTTTGCTTCGCGTCCCGAAGAGAACCCGTTCCGCGTCGCGCGCGAGATCGCGCTCCGCGCGGAAGCGCTCGGCTTCGACTCGCTCTGGCTGATGGATCACCTGTTCCAGATCCCCGTCGTCGCGCCCGAGACCGACCCGATCCTCGACTGCTGGACCGGCCTCTCCGCGCTCGCAGCCGCGACCCGCCGCATCCGCCTCGGCACGCTCGTGTCTGCGGTCGGCTTCCGGCCGCCCTCCGTGCTCGCCAAGATCAGCGCGAGCCTCGACGTGATCAGCGAGGGCCGTCTCGTCGTCGGCCTCGGCGCGGGCTGGTGCGACTGGGAGCACGCCGCCTACGGCCTCGAGTTTCCCGACACCGGCGAGCGCCTGCGGCGCCTCGAGGAGGCGATCCAGATCCTGATCGCGATGTGGAGCGAGGAGCGCGCGAGCTTCGAGGGCCGCTACTACCGCGTGAAGGGCGCGGTCTGCAGCCCGAAGCCCGTGCAGCGCCCCCACCCGCCGATCCTGATCGGCGGCAATGGCCCGCGTGTCACGCTGCGCCTCGTCGCCCAGTACGCGCAGGCACACAACCTCGGCGGCGGCTCGCCGCGCGAGTGCGCGCGCGTGCTCGGCCTGCTGCGCGAGCACTGCGACGCGCTCGGCACGGACTACGGCGCGATCTGGAAGACGCGGCTCACGCCGATCCTGTTTGCCGACTCGGAGCGCGACGCCGAGCGCCGCATCGCAGAGCTGTGCCCGGCGGGCGAGACCGAGAAGGGCTTCCGCGCGCGCACGCTGATCGGAACGCCCGCGGAGGTCGCCCGGCGGCTCGAGGCCTTCGTCGACGCGGGCGTGCAGGGATTCCTCGTGAGCTTCTGGGACGTCGACGCGCTGACCCCGCTCGAGATCCTGATGCGCGAGGTCGCGCCCCGGCTCGGCGTCGCCGCCGCCCCGGCGCCCGCGCGCTAGGCGGAGCCAGCGCTCTCGTGGACGGTCGCTCGCCGCGCGCGGTCATGTTCGTGAACACGGGCGTCGACGACGCCGCGAAGGAGGCCGAATACGACCGCTGGTACCGCGACGTCCACTTCCCCGACGTGACCGAGCCCGGCATCTTCGTGCACGCCTGCATGCTGCACAACGCGCAGCAGCCGCCCCCGGAAGGCGAGCGGCGCTTCCTCGCCTTCTACGAGTGCTTCTGGGACGACCTCGAGGGCGCCTGCCGCGCCTTCGCGGCGCACGTCGGGCAGCTCGCAGCCGGCCACCAGATCCACGCGGGCACCGTCGGCGCGCACTTCGGGATCTACGCGCTGCGGGAGCTCGGCTTCGCGACGCAGCGCCGCCGGCGCAGCCAGAGCCTCGTCGCGTGGCATCTCGCGGCGCCCGACCCGGCCGCGCGAGCGGCGGGTCTCGCGTGGCTGCGCGACGCCGCGCTCGCCTGCGCGCGCGACAGCGGGCTCTTCCACACGCTCTCGATCGGCGAGCTGCTCTGCGGCAGCGCCTCCTTCGGCCGCCTGCGCGACGCCGCCGCGCCCGCGGCCGCCGATGCCGAGCCGCCGCTCCTGCTGCTGCTCGAGAGCGACCTCGGCGATCCGGGCCAGCTCGAGCTGCGCCTGCGCAGGCGCAGCGGCGCCGCGACCCCGCCGCCCGGCTGCAGCGTCGCCCGCCGCTCCTGCTTCTACCGCGCGAGCGCGTGAGCGAGCCGCGAGGGCGCTGCGCGCGGTAGTATCGCGTCGGATCGACCCGAGCGAGGGAATCCCATGCCGATTCGCGCCTTCTCCCATGTCGCCGTCGGAGTCCGCGACATGGAGCGCTCGCTGCTCTTCTACCGCGACGTGATCGGGCTCGAGGTCTCCGCGGACCAGATCGAGAAGTTCCCCGGCTTCGCGGGCTCCGAGCCGATCGAGCGGCGCGGCGTCTATCTGCGCTGGAAGGGCGGGCCCGAAGCCTCCTTCCTCGTGCTCGACCAGCAGCTCTCGCGCGCGCCCTTCGGCCAGCCGCCCACCCTGTTCGCGATCGGCACCCACCACTTCGGCTTCTGGGTCGACGACGTCGACGCGATCGCCGAGCGCGCGCGCGCGGGCGGCTTCGGGCTGCTGACCCAGCCGGGCAACGCCGACTCGCGCGATTACGGCGAGCCGCCCGGCAAACAGCTCCGCAGCTGCTTCCTGCTCGACCCCGACGGCAACACCGTCCAGGTCGACCAGCGGCTCTAGCGAGGAACCCGAACCCCGACCGGGCGGCCGCGCGGGCCTCCCGGCCCTGCCGTGGAGGCGCCATGACGGCCGAGCTCGTGATTCGCGGTGGAACCCTCGTCGACGGCAGCGGCGCGCCGGCACGCCGGGCCGACGTCGCGATCGCGGGCGGACGCATCGCCGCGATCGGCCCGGCGCTCGCAGGGGCCCGCACGCTCGACGCCTCCGGCCACGTCGTCGCGCCCGGCTTCATCGACATCCACACCCACTACGACGCGCAGGTCTTCTGGGACCCCGCGCTCACCCCCTCCTGCTTCCACGGCGTGACCAGCGTCGTCGCCGGCAACTGCGGCTTCTCGATCGCGCCGACGCGCCCGGCGCAGCGCGAGGTGATCGCGCACACGCTCGAGAACGTCGAGGACATGAACGTCGCGACGCTCGCCGCGGGCATTCCGTGGGACTTCGAGAGCTTCCCCGAATACCTCGCCTCGGTGCGCCGGCGCGGCACCCTGCTCAACTTCGGCGCCTATCTCGGGCACACCGCGCTGCGGCTCTTCTGCATGGGCGACGCGGCCTACGAGCGCGCCGCGACGCCCGACGAGGTCGCCGCGATGCAGCGCGCGGTGCGCGAGGCGATCCGGGCCGGCGCAGCGGGCCTCTCGACGAGCTTCGCGCCGACCCACCAGGGCATGAACGGACTGCCGATCCCGAGCCGCTTCGCCGAGCTCGCCGAGTTCGAGGCGCTCTGCCTCGTGCTCGCCGAGGAGGGGCGCGGCGTGGTCGAGGTGACGCCCGGCGACCGGCTGCCGCTGCCCGAGATCTACGCGCTGCAGCGGCGCGTCGGCGTCCCGATCACCTACACCGCGCTGCTCGCGATCCCGGGCGTCTGGGAGCGCCTCTCGGCGCTCAACGACCGCGAGAGCGACGCGGGAGCGGACGTCTGGCCGCAGGTCTCGCCGCGCCGGATCACGCTGCAGATGAAGATGAGCGAGCCCTTCCAGTTCAACCAGGCGCCCTGCTTCGCCGCGCTGATCGGGCGCCCGCAGGCGCTGCGCCGCGAGCGCTATGCCGATCCGGCCTGGCGCGCGGCCGCGATCCGGGAGCTCGCGGGTCAGGCGCTGCCGCCGAAGTGGCAGAGCTTCGAGGTCGCCGAGAGCGAGGTGCATCCGGAGCTCGTCGACCGCCGCGTCGCCGACCTCGCGCGCGAGCGCGGGGTCGAGCCGCTCGACGCGATGCTCGAGCTCGCGCTCTCCGAGGATCTCGCGACGCGCTTCCGCTGCGTCGTCGCGAACGACGACGAGGCGGGCATCGCCCACCTGCTCGCGTCGAAGCACGTGGCGCTCGGCCTCTCCGACGCGGGCGCCCACGTCGGGCAGCTCTGCGACGCGCCGATGCCGACCGACCTGCTCGGCAACTGGGTGCGCGAGCGCGGCGTGCTCCCGCTCGAGACCGCGGTGCACAAGCTCAGCGGCGAGCCCGCGGCGCTCTTCGGCTTCCGCGAGCGCGGCCTCCTGCGCGAGGGCCTCGCGGCGGACGTCGTCGTCTTCGACCCCGAGCGCGTCGCTCCGGGACCGGTGCGCCGCGTGCGCGACTTCCCCGCGGACGCCGACCGCCTGACCGCCGACGCGCCGCTGGGCCTGCGGCACGTGCTCGTGAACGGCGTGCCGATCCGGCTCGAGGGCGAGAGCCTGCACGCGACGCCCGGGCTGCGCCCGGGCCGCATGCTCGCCGCGGAGGGCTAGGCCGCGCGATGTCCAGCGACGTCTTCGCCGACGCGGTCGCGCGGCTCGAGCGCATCGGGCGCGCGGCCGGGATCGCGCCGGACGTGATCGACGCGCTGCGCCGGCCCAAGGCCACGCTGATGGCCTCCCTGCCGCTGCGCCGCGACGACGGCTCGACCGCGCACTTCACGGCCTACCGGACGCGCTACAACGACGCGCTCGGCCCGACCAAGGGCGGCATCCGCTACCACCCGGGCGTCACGCTCTCCGAGGTCAACGCGCTCGCGCTCTGGATGACGCTCAAGTGCGCGGTCGCAGGCCTGCCCTTCGGCGGGGGCAAGGGCGGCGTGATCGTGGATCCGAAGCAGCTCTCGCCGCTCGAGCTCGAGCGGCTCTCGCGCGCCTACGTGCGCGCGATGGCGGACTTCATCGGGCCCGAGGTCGACATCCCGGCGCCCGACGTCTACACCAACGCGCGCATCATGGGCTGGATGGCCGACGAGTACCAGACGATCCGGCGCATCAAGGCGCCCGGCGTGATCACGGGCAAGCCGATCGAGCTCGGCGGCAGCCTCGGCCGCGACGAGGCGACCGGGCGCGGCGCCTTCCTCGTGATCCGCGAGTACTCGCGCGAGCGCGGTCTCGAGCCCGCGAAGACGCGCGTCGCGATCCAGGGCTTCGGCAACGCGGGCTACCACGTCGCGCGCCTGCTGCAGCAGGCCGGCTACCCGATCGTCGCGGTCTCGGACTCGCAGGGCGGGATCTTCTCGTCGACCGGCTTCGACGTCGAGAGCCTGCAGCGCGGAAAGCTCGAGACCCGCGCGCTGCGCGGCGTCTACTGCGAGGGCTCGCTCTGCGAGCTCGTGCCGCACGAGCGCATCGACAACGACGAGCTGCTCGAGCTCGAGGTCGAGCTCCTGATCCCCGCGGCGCTCGAGGGCGTGATCGGGCCCGCGAACGCCGGACGCATCCGCGCGCCGCTCGTCGCGGAGGTCGCGAACGGCCTGATCGAGGGCAGCGTCGACGCGGCGCTGCACGAGCGCGGCATCACCGTGCTGCCGGACGTGCTGACCAACGCGGGCGGCGTGATCGCGAGCTATTTCGAGTGGGTCCAGAACCGCCAGGGCGATGTCTGGACGCTCGAGCAGGTGCGCGCGCGCCTCGAGGAGACCCTCGTGCGCGCCTTCGGGGAGGTCTACGAGCTCGTGAGCGCCGAGCAGATCTCGTTCCGCGAGGCGGCCTACACGCGCGCGCTGCGCCGGATCGCCGCGGCGATCGAGGCGCAGGGCGACCGCGAGTACTTCGCGAGCGGGCGCTAGCCGGCGCGCCGGGCGCGCCGCGCGTCAAGCCCCCCACCGGAACGGCCGATGCCTACGCCCATGCTGCAGCCGGTCAAGATCGTCGCGACGCTCGGGCCCGCGAGCTCCGCGCGCGGCACGCTGCGCGAGCTGTTGCGGGCCGGCGTCGCGGTCGTGCGCCTGAACCTCTCGCACGGCAGCCACGAGGAGCACCGCGCGCAGATCGCGCTGGTGCGCGAGCTCGAGGCCGAGCAGGGGCGCCCGGTCGCGATCCTGCTCGATCTGCAGGGCCCGAAGATCCGCACCGGCGCGCTCGCGGGCGGCCAGCCGGTGCGCCTCGTCGCGGGCCAGACCTTCCAGATCACGACGCGCGAGCACGCCGGCGACGCGCGGCGCGTCTCGACCGACCACGCGGCGCTGCCCGGGGACACCAAGCCGGGCGACCGCATCCTCGTCTCCGATGGGCGGATCGAGCTGCGCGTGACCGGGGTGCGCGCGGACGAGGTCGAGACCGTCGTCGTGCAGGGCGGGCTGCTCGCGGAGCGCCAGGGGATGAACCTGCCCGGCATGGCGGTCTCCGCGCCCGCGCTGACCGGGAAGGACCTGCGCGACCTCGCCTTCGGCGTCGCGCAGGGGGTCGACTGCGTCGCGCTCTCCTTCGTGCGGCGCCCCGAGGACCTGCGGGCCGCGCGGCGCGAGCTCGCGGCGCTCGGCTCGGATCTGCCCGTGATCGCGAAGCTCGAGAAGCCGGAGGCGATCGCGAATCTCGAGGCGATCGCCGAGGTCGCGGACGGCCTGATGGTCGCGCGCGGCGACCTGGGCGTCGAGCTCGGCCCGGAGAAGGTCCCGCTCGTGCAGAAGCGCATCATCGCGGTCGCGAATGCGCTCGGGCGGCCCGTGATCACGGCGACCCAGATGCTCGAATCGATGATCGAGCAGCCGCGCCCGACGCGCGCCGAGGCGAGCGACGTCGCGAACGCGATCCTCGACGGCAGCGACGCGCTGATGCTCTCGGGCGAGACCGCGGTCGGCCGGCATCCGCTCGAGGCGGTGCGCACGATCGGGCGCGTCGCCGCGGAGATCCACGCGCACGAGCCGCAGCGCAGCGAGCGGCGGCACAGCTTCTCGCTCGCGCGCGTGGACTCCTCGCCCCACGCGATCGCGGCGGCCGTCGCGGCCGTCACGCGCTCGCTGCCGGGCATCGCCGCGATCTGGGTGATCACGCGCTCGGGCTCGAGCGCGCGCCTCGTCTCGCGCGAACGACCGGGCGTCCCGATCGTCGCGTTCACGCCCGAGGCGAAGACCTGGCGCTGGCTCGCGCTGCTCTGGGGGGTCACGCCCGTGCTCTGCGACCTCGCGCACGACGAGCAGGCGCTCGAGCGCGCGGTGCGCGGCGCGGCGGCCCGGCGCGGGCTCGCGCAGCCGGGCCAGACCATCGTGCTGACGGGCAGCCATCCCTTCGGCGCGTCGGCCGAGACCAACTTCCTCAAGATCGAGCGCCTCTAGGCGCGGCCCGCGCGCGCGCCGCGCTCACTCGGCCAGGAAGATCGGCGTGTCGTCGCGCTCCGCCGCGAGGCGCCGGAAGCGCTCCGGGTCGGGGCGTCCCGCGGCGTCGAGCAAGAGCGCGGGCCGCGGCGCGCCCGCGCGCGCGGGGCCCCGCTGCTCCCAGCGCTGCCGCGCCTCCGCGATCGCCGCGCGCCGGCGCTTCGGGCCCGCGCTGAAGTCGTAGCTCCAGCCCGCGAAGTCGCTGCGATCGCGCAGCGAGAGATGGGCGATGAAGCGCACCGACGCGTAGGGATCGTCGAGCAGGTGCATCAGGTAGAACGGCGTCCAGTCGGCGCCCGACGCCTCCTGCGCGGGCGCCCAGCCGAAGCTCCAGGCCATCAGCGCGCGCTGTCCGGCGTCGCCGCGCAGCGCCCACAGGACCGCGGCCGCGACCTCGCGCTCGTCGCGCGAGAGCTCGAGCGCGGGCTGCGCGTACCAGCGCGTGAGCGCGTCCGCGGTCCACCCGAGCGTGCGGTCGAGATGGCACTGGTTGCAGGCGTTCGGGCGCCCGAGATCGCGGCTCTCGCGCGCGCTCGGACTCGAGATCAGATGGCTGCGGTGCGCCTTCTGGATCCCGTAGCCGGTGTGGGGCATGTGGCAGTCGTAACACAGGCTGCCGCTCGACTCGGGCGCGTGATGCGTGTGCGCGCCGAGCGCCGCCGGCTCCGCGAGCGCGGGATGGCACTGCGTGCAGGCCGCGTTGCCCTGCATCCCGACGGCGACCTGGTCGTTCGCCCACTCCGCGGGCGCGCGCGGGTCGTCGGCCTGCTGGTGCAGCGAATGACACGACAGGCAGGAGATCTCGCCGCGCAGGAAGCAGCCCGACTCGCGCATCCCCGTGTACTCGCGTCCCGAGACGCGCACCATGCCGTCTCCCCAGAAGAGCGAGCTCCACCAGGTCGGATCCTGCTCGAGGTCCGCAAACAGCGCGCGCTCGCGCGGGCGCGCGCGCTGCGGGTGCTCCGGATCCCGCAGCGCGTGGCGCACCACGACCGCGTGCTCCTCGAGCGCGTCGCCCGGCCGATAGGTCGCGCGCGCGGTGTGGTGGAAGCGGATGCCGTGGCACTGACCGCAGACCTCGGACGAGCGCTCGTGCGAGAGCTGCCGCGGGTTCGCGATGCTGGCGTCGCCGCTGGCCTCGAGGTGCAGCCGGTAGCGGCGCGCCGGATCGCGGTTCAGCGCGACGTGCGCCTCGCCGGGACCGTGACAGGCCTCGCAGGCGATCCCGAGCTCGGCGACCGTCGTGTCCATGCGCTTCGCGCCGTCGGGCCCGATCGCGAGCCCCGGGTCGGGGTGGGTGCTGTGGCAGCCGCTGCAGTTGTAGCTCCAGAGGTCCGGATCGACCGGCGTCCGGTGCTCGCCGGGCTGCAGAAAGGACATCTCGGTCGGGATCCAGCGGCCGAGGCGCCGGCTCCAGTCGAAGGGCAGCTGCAGCAGGCGCCGGCCGGGGCCCGGGATCGCGTACCAGTACATCTGGTCGTGGTGCGAGCCCGTCGAGAGCACGATCGGGCGGCGCACGCGGCGCCCCGGTCGGCCGATCTCCACCCAGAGCGCGTCGCCGCTGTGGCCGAGCCGGTACGACTCCCCGTGCAGCTGCAGCTCGACGCCGTCGAAGTCCCCGAGCGCCGTCCCGCGCGTGGCGGCCTGCGTCATCGTGCGGTGGTAGGACGCGTGCCACGAGGCGTAGGGACCCGGGTGGCAGGATTGGCAGGCATTCGAGCCGACGTAGCCGCGCGCGGGCTGCACGAGCGGACCGGGCCCGGCGGGCGCGTCCTCGGCGGCCCGGGCACCGCCCGGCGCGAGCAGCGCGGCGAAGAGCGCGATCCGGACTCCCCGACCCGCCGCGCGGGCCCTCCCTCTGCCGCTGACCCCGCTCGCCACCGCCGGCGAGTATACGCAGCGCGCCCGCAGCCCCCGGGCCGCACGCGGCCCGCGGATGCGCGTATGCTGCGCTCCCGAGCGCCCCTCCGCGCGCCGCGCGCCGCCTCGAGCGGAGCCCGGGACCGGGAGACCCGATGGCCTCGACTGCCGCGACCCGCCTGAGAGCCGTACCGGTCGCGCTGCGCGAGCTCGGCCGCACGCTCGTCGCCGCGCTGCGCCGCGAGGGAAACCGCCTCGATGCCGCGCTCCGCTTCGCGCGCGAGCACGCGCGCGCGGGCGATCCCGACACCGTGCTCGCCGCGCTCGACCGCTTCGCGCGCGAGCGGCGGATGCTGATCAACGTCGGCGACGAGAAGGGCCTCGTGCTCGATGCCGAGCTGCGCCGCCTCGGGCCGCACGCGCGCGTGCTCGAGCTCGGTTGCTTCGCCGGCTACTCCGCGATCCGGATGGCGCGGCTGCTCTCGCCCCCGGGACGCGTGCTCTCGGTCGAGCCGAGCCCGACGAGCGTGCGCGTGGCGCGCGAGATGGTCGCGCTCGCGGGCGTCGCGGATCGGGTCGAGATCCGCGCGGGGCGCTCCGGCGACGTGATCCCGACCCTCGAGGGCCCCTTCGACCTGGTCTTCCTCGACCACTGGAAGAGCCTCTACCTCGAGGACCTGCAGCAGCTCGAGGCGCGCGCGCTGCTGCGGCCCGGCAGCGTCGTGGTCGCCGACAACGTCGGCCCCCTCTTCGGCGCCGAGGCCTATCTCGGCTACGTGCGCGGCTGCGGGCGCTACGACTCCCGCTACGTCCCGGGGCACGTCGAATACCAGGAATCGATCGAGGACGGGATCGAGGTCTCGGTCTGGCGCGGAGCCGCGGCAGGCGCGACCTAGCGCGCGCGCCGCAGGAGCAGCGGCAGCGCGAGCGCCGCGGCGAGCAGGGCCAGCCAGAGCGGCGCGGGCAGCCGGGCGAACGCCCCCGGGAGATCGCCTGCGGCGCCGCAGCCCCCGCGCCGCGCCCACTGCCAGAGCCGGCCCGCGCGCGCGCGCGGCGCGAGCTCGCCGAGCGCGAGCCCGCGCTCGGCGCGCAGCGCCCCCGCGGCGTCCCGGAGCTCGAGACGCAGGCTCGCGCGCGCGCCGTCGACGGCGATCACGCCGAAGTTCCGCTCCGCGACGGGCGCGCCGACGCGCCGCCGGTTCGGGTCCCGGCCCGGGTCGCTGCGCCGCGTGAGCCCGCTCGACGTGATCTCGTAGAGCGGGCGCCGGGCCGGCGTCCAGCTGTCGCACGAGAGCTCGCCGAAGTGCCGGTCGCCGCTCGCGAGCAGGAGCGGCATCGGCGCCGCTCCGAGCGCGCGGTAGAGCCGCTGCTGCTCGTCCGGATGGTCGGCCCACTTCTCGGCGAGATGCTCGTCGGGCAGCACCTGCGTGCCCGTCGCGACGATCGCGAGATCCGCGTCTCCGGCCGCGAGCAGGGCCTCGAGCCAGCGCCACTGGCTCTCGCCGAGCATCGCGGCGTCGGATCGCCCTGCGGGCTCGCGGTGGTAGCGCACGTCGAGCAGGATCAGCAGCACGCGCAGCGCGCCCGCTCGGAGGCGCTGCGCGCCGTACACGCCCTCCCGGGCCCGGCGCGGATCCGCCGCGTCCACGTCCAGGAAATCGAGAAAGGCCTGCTGGCTCTCGGCGCGCTTCGGGTACTCGCGGTTGCCGACGTTGGCGCCGTAGTCGTGGTCGTCCCAGGTGCCGAAGACCGGGATCCGCGCGCGCAGCCGCGCATAGCCCGGCTGCGCGCGCTGCGCCGCGTACTTCGCGCGCAGCAGCGCCATGTCGGTGGTGTCGCCGTAGACGGCGTCCCCGACCCAGAAGAAGAGGTCCGGCTCGGACGCGAGGATCGCGTCCCAGATCGGCTGGGGCCGGTCGTGCTCGCTGCAGGAGCCGAAGGCGATGCGCAGCTCCGCGCCCGAGGCGGAGGCCGGTGCGCAGGCCACAGCGGCGAGCGCGAGCGCCGTGCCGAGGGCCCCTGCGGCGCGCCCCTGCCTCAGGCCGCGCTCTCGCGCCCGCGAAAGCGCGCGAGCAGCAGCAGGTCGTAGGCGATCTTGAGCAGGCCCGCGCAGACGAGCGGCCAGCCCGAGCCCGACGCGCCGAGCAGTCCGCCCGCGAAGAGCGGCGCGACCCCGGCCGCGAGGCTGCGCGGCACGTTGGTCAGGCTCGCCGCCGCCGGCCGCTCCTCCGGCGGCACCAGCGACATCACGAGACTCTGGCGCGCGGGCACGTCCATCTGCGAGAGCGCCGCGCGCAGCAGGAGGCAGGCCACGGCCGAGGCCGCGTCCGGCATCAGCGCTGCGGCGATCAGGAGCGCGTTCGCGGGCAGATGCGTGTAGGCCATCGTCTCGACGAGGCCGATCCGGCGCGCGAGCCAGGGCGAAGCGAGCTGCGAGACCGCGCTCAGGAGTCCCGCGGCGAAGAACACGAGCCCGGCCTCTTCGACCCCGAGCCCGAAGCGCTGCGAGAGCCACAGGACGAGCAGGGACTGCAGCGCGAAGCCGCCCGCGAAGGAGTCGAGGCTGAAGAGCGCCGTGAGCTGGAGCACGCTGCGGCGGGAGCGCGCGAGCGGCGCGCTCGCCTCCGCGCGGAGCGGGCGTCGCCCCGCGCGCAGCCGCGCGTAGAGCGGCAACAGCGCGAGCGCGATGCCCGAGTACACGAGGCAGCTGGGAAGGCCGAGCCCGGAGCTCCCGAGCCGCGCGGCGGCCGCCGGCGTGGCGCCGCAGGCGAGGCTCCCGAGCGCACCCGCGAGCGAGCCGGCGACGTTGTAGCGCGCGAAGTGCGAGGTGCGCTCGCGCGGCGGCGCGGCCTCCGCGAGCAGCGCCTGCTCCGTCGGCAGGAACACGCTCACGTCCGAAGCGCCCGGGTTGAGCGTCCCGAAGAAGGCGAGCGCGAGCAGCGCCCAGACCGCATCGATCGCCGCGAGGCCCGCGCCCGTGAGCAGCATCAGGAGCGCCGCGGCCAGGAGCAGGAAGCGCGGCGGCGTGCGCGACCCCGCGAGCCCCACTGCGAGCGTGCAGAGCGCGGAGCCGAGCAGGGTCGCCGTCAGGAAGCCGCCGATCCCGAAGGCGTCCCAGCCCGCGGCGGCGAGCTGCAGCGGCAGCGCGATGCTCATGAGTCCATCCGCGAAGCCGCGCAGTCCCCGCGCGCCGATCAGGATCTGCGCGTCGCGATCGCGGAATCCGGGCGCGGGATCGCGCGCGCGACTCACCGCGCGCCGGCGCGGGGCGCCGTCTCGTCGCAGCGCAGCTCGGCGAAGATCCGGCGCTCGGGGAGTGCCGAGCCCGGATCGAGGCCCTGCCAGCTCTGCTCGAGCGCGATGCTGCGCGGGGGCCGGCCCGGATTCCGGCGCTCCCACGCGCGGCACTGGTAGCGGAGGAAGGCCTCGCGGATGCCCGCGAGCATCGGCTCCTGGTCCGCGCGCTCGCCGACCCGCGTCACGTTGCGCACGAGCAGCATCGCTCGCAGCGTCTGCGCGGCGGGCGCGCTGCGCAGGCGGCCGCGCGCGCCGCGCACGAGCAGCCGATGCGCGATCGAGTGGCGCAGCGGCTCCGGCGCGAACATCCCGAAGCCCTGGCGGAAGCCGAGGGTCTCCGCGGCCGTGCCGAGGAAGCCCGGGAGCACGCGCGGCGCCCCGAACTGCTGCGCCGTCGCGAGCGCGAAGAAGGCGAGCGCCGCGAGCGCCGCGAGCGAGCGCGTGCGCGGGCGCCAGCCGGCGGGCTCCGGGCGCGCCCCGGCCGCGGCGCTCCGCGCCGGCCAGAAGCTGCCGGGCAGGAAGGCCAGCCAGCCGGCCATCGAGAAGAGCGGGAAGAGCCCGATGTTGAGGCAGCTCGCGAGGCCCAGATGGAAGCCCCAGAAGAGCGCGACCGCGGCGATCCGCAGCCGCCGCGTCGCGAGCGGCGAGAAGGCCAGGAAGGGGCCTAGCAGCTCGATCGCGAGCGTTCCCCAGGTGATCCCCTGCAGCACGCGCGGCCAGCGCAGCAGCCAGGTCCCGAAGGGCGTCACGAACTCCTGGCCGCGCAGCACGTAGGCGACGGCCTGCCCGTTCCACCAGAGATCCCCGTGCTTGAGCCAGCCGGTGATCCAGTACATCGCCGCGACCTGCAGCAGGAGCGCGAGCGCGGCCGGCGACACGCAGCGGTCGGGAAGCGGCGCCGCGCGCGCGCGCCGCGCATCCAGCGAGAAGCGCGCGCCGAGCGGCAGGAGCAGCCCCCAGAAGAGCAGCATGCGCAGCATCAGGTCGCCGCCGAGGAAGACGACCGGGTTGCGGATCTGGAGACTCGTCACGAGATAGCAGCAGGCCAGGCTCGCGAGCCGGGTGTGCCACCCGAGCCCGAGCGCGACCGCCGCCGCCGCCGCGAGCGCGAAGAGCGCCGCCTGGAGCCCGGGATCCGCGCCGGCCCAGTAGTGGAGCGAGAGCCGCCCGATCGGCCCCTTCAGCTCGAGCATCGTCGCGCCCGGGTAGGCGCCCGCGTCGGTGTAGAGCAGCGTCAGGTCGCGCGCGCGGTCGGCGAGATCCGCGAGCACGCAGATCGCGAGCCCGACGCGCAGCGCCGCGAGCGAGCGCAGGTCGACTGCGATCAGGTCCTCGAGCCGCTGTCGGAGCGATCGCATCCGGCCGCTCCCGAGCGGGGCGTGATGGTGACCCGGGCGCGATTCGAACGCGCGACCCCCAGCTTCGGAGGCTGGTGCTCTATCCAGGCTGAGCTACCGGGCCAGGAACGGGAACTGGTGGGACGTACTGGGCTCGAACCAGTGACCTCCGCGGTGTGAGCACGGCGCTCTAGCCAACTGAGCTAACGTCCCGATCCGCGAAAGAGACTGTGTAGGCGAGCGAGCGGCCGATTTCAACCAGCGCTGCCGCGAGCCGCCGCCCGTGTCCGACCCCGTCGGCGCGCGCTAGCGGCCCGCGTGCTTGCGCGCCGCGGCCACGAAGTGCACGAAGAGCGGCGAGGGCCGGAAGGGCGTCGACGCGAACTCCGGGTGGAACTGGGACGCCACGAAGAAGGGGTGGTCCTCGAGCTCCACGACCTCCACGAGGCGGCCGTCGGGCGAGGTGCCCGAGCAGACGAGGCCCGCGCGGGTCAGGCGCTCGCGGTACTCGGGATTGAACTCGTAGCGGTGGCGGTGCCGCTCGGCGATGCGCTCGACCCCGTAGGCCCGCTGGGCGCGCGTGCCGGGGGCCAGCACGCAGGGCCAGTCGCCGAGGCGCATCGTGGCGCCCTTCCCGTCGACCTCGCGCTGCTCGGGCAGGAGCGCGATCACCGGATGCGGCGTCTGCGGATCGACCTCGCTCGAGTTCGCGCCCTCGAGCCCCGCGACGTGGCGCGCGAACTCGATCACGGCGAACTGCATGCCGAAGCAGATCCCGAGGAAGGGCACCCGGCCCTCGCGCGCGAAGCGCACCGCCGCGACCTTGCCCTCGGCGCCGCGCGCGCCGAAGCCGTGCGGCACGAGCACGCCGTCGAGGTGGGAGAGCACGCCCGGGTGCTCGAGCTTCTCCGAGTCGAAGTACTCGATCCGGACCCTGGTGCGGTTCGCGAAGCCCGCGTGGTAGAGCGCCTCGTTCAGGCTCTTGTAGGACTCGGTCAGATCGACGTACTTGCCGACCATCCCGATCGTCACCTCGCACTCGGGATTGCGGTAGCGCTGGATCACGTCCTCCCAGGGCCGCAGGTCCGGCCGCCCCGTCCAGATGTTCAGCACCTGCGTGATCTTCTCGTCGAGGCCCTCGTTGTGCAGGATCAGCGGCACCTCGTAGATGCTCTCGACGTCCTTCGCGGTGATCACGGCGTCTTCGTCGACGTTGCAGAAGAGCGCGATCTTGGACTTCACGCCCTTCGGCAGGAAGCGGTCGGTGCGGCACAGGATGACGTCGGGCGCGATGCCGACGGTGCGGAGCTCCTTGACCGAGTGCTGCACGGGCTTGGTCTTGAGCTCGCCCGCGGCCGCGATGTAGGGCACGAGCGCGATGTGGATGTAGCAGCAGTTCTCGCGCCCGATCTCCGAGCGGAACTGCCGGATCGCCTCGAGGAAGGGCAGCGACTCGATGTCGCCGACGGTGCCGCCGATCTCGACGATCAGCACGTCCACGCCCTCGGCCGCCTGCTGGATGCGCGACTTGATCTCGTCGGTCACGTGCGGGATCACCTGCACGGTGCCGCCGAGGTAGTCGCCGCGGCGCTCCTTCTGGATCACCGCGTCGTAGATCCTTCCGGAGGTGATGTTGTTGAGCTTGCCCATGCGCGCGCGCGTGAAGCGCTCGTAGTGGCCGAGATCGAGGTCCGTCTCGGCGCCGTCGGCGGTCACGTAGACCTCGCCGTGCTGGAAGGGGTTCATCGTGCCCGGATCCACGTTCAGGTAGGGATCCAGCTTGATGAAGGTGATGCGCAGGCCCCGCGCCTCGAGCAGCGCGCCGATCGAGGCCGAGGCGAGCCCCTTGCCGAGCGACGAGAGCACGCCTCCCGTCACGAAGATGTACTTGGTCTGGCGTTCCGTCATCGCACCCCCCTCCCCCGCTCGCAGAGATCTCAGCGCACGACCGCGCCCGCCGCACCCCCCAGCAGATCCAGGATCCGGATCTCGTGGATCGGAACCCGCGGCTGCGGCAGCGCATCGACGCGGAAGTAGCCCGTCGCGAGGGTTTCCTGCGGCGTCGTCGGCGCTCCCGCGAGCTCGAGCGCGACCGCTTCGAAACACAGGTTGACGGCCTGCACGCGGCGGCCGTCGGGATACTCGAGCACCTGGAAGCCGGGATCCGAGTAGACGCCGATCAGACGACCGATCTGCGCGACGACGCCCGTCTCCTCCCTGACCTCGCGCACCACCGCCTGCAACACCGTCTCGCCCGGCTCCACATAACCGCCCGGCAGCCCCCAATGCCCGTTGTCGCTGCGCTGCACGAGCAACAGCTCGCGCGACCCGAGCTCGCGCCATACGGCGGCCGAGACCGAGAGCCGGAGAGTCTGGGGATCCGTCGCGAAGTAGCGCGTCAAGACCGACGGCTTCCAGGCGGAACAGGTTTGGGCGTGTATACCCCGCGCGCCGCGGGGCGTCAAACCAGCGACGCGCGAGAGGCGGCGCGGCGCGCGCGGGACGCCGGTGCGACTACGGAACCAGCGGCGCCTCGAGCAGGCCCAGCTCTTCGGGGAAGCCGCACATCAGGTTGGCGCACTGCACGGCCTGACCGCTCGCTCCCTTGACCAGGTTGTCGAGCGCGGAGAGCAGGATCAGGCTGCCGGTGCGCTCGTCGGCGAAGGCGTTCACGTCGCAGAAGTTGCTGCCGCGCACCGACTGCAGGCTCGGCGTCGCGCCCTCCGGCAGCACGCGCACGAAGCGCTCGTCCGCGTAGGCGGCCTCGAGCACCGCGCGCGCGGCAGAGGCCGGGAGCCGCCGTTTCGGCCGCAGGTAGACCGAGGTCGCGATGCCTCGGATCGTCGGCAGCAGGTGCGGCACGAAGGTCACCTGCACCGGCGCGCCGGCCGCGAGGCTGGCCTCCTGCTCGATCTCCGGCACGTGGCGGTGCACCGCGCCGACCTTGTAGGCGAGGCAGTTCCCGTCCTGCTCCGCGAACAGGTAGCCGGCCTCGAGCTTGCGGCCCGCTCCCGAGACCCCGGACTTCGAGTCGACGAGCACCTGGCCGGTCTCGACCAGGCCCGCGCGCAGGAAGGGCGCGAGCGGCAGCAGCACCGAGGTCGGGTAGCAGCCCGCGCAGGCGGCGAGCTCGCTGCTGCGCAGCTCCTCGCGGTGCAGCTCGGGCTGGCCGTAGACCGCGCGCCCGACCCACTCGGGCGCCGCGTGCCGGCCGTACCAGCGCTCGTAGCTCTCGAGATCGCGCAGGCGATAGTCGGCCGAGAGGTCGGCGACCGGAACCCCGGCCTTGCGCAGCGCGGCGACGGTCGGGGCCGAGGCCGAGTGCGGCAGCGCGGTGAAGGCGAAGTCGATCTGCTTCGCGAGCGCGGGGTCCGAGGCCTCGAGCGTGAGGTCGAGCAGGCCGCGGAGGGAGGGGAAGGCGTCGCCGAGCTTGACGCCCGCGCGCTGCTCGGAGGTCACCACGGCGACTTCGAAGCGCGGATGCCGGATCAGGATCCGCAGCAGCTCGAGCCCCGTGTAGCCACTCGCGCCGAAGACACCGACTCGCATCGAAGACCCTCCGACGCCGGGAGGACCGGCTGCGCCGGCATCGGCATCGAGCCGGCGCGGGCCGCAGGAAGACGCCCGCTGAACCTCGCCCGCCTGCGGCGCGCCGCGCGCGGCGGGACCGCCGGCTTCAGCGCTTCGAGAACTGGTAGCGCGCTCGGGCTCCGCGCTGGCCGTACTTCTTGCGCTCCTTCTTGCGGTCGTCGCGCGTGAGCAGGCCGGTGCGCTTGAGCGAGGCGCGCAGGGTCGGGTCGACCTTCTCGAGCACGCGCGCGATGCCGTGGCGCAGCGCGTCGGCCTGCCCGGCCGGCCCGCCGCCCGTGAGGCGCGCCTGCACGTCGTAGCGGCCCTCGGTGTTGGTCATCTCGAAAGGCTGGCGGATGCGCGTGCAGAGCACCTCGCGCGGGAAGTACTCCTGCATCGGGCGGCCGTTCACGACGACCTGCCCGCTGCCGAGGCGGATCCGGACGCGCGCCACGGCGGTCTTGCGCTTGCCGATGGCGATCGCGAGTGCGGCGTTCTCAGGCAAGTTTCAGATCCTCCGGCTTCTGCGCCGCGTGCGGATGCGCGGCTCCGCTGTAGACCTTGAGCTTGCCGAGCATCTTCCGGCCCAGCGAGTTGCGCGGCAGCATGCCGCGCACGGCCTGGCGCACGACGCGATCGGCGTGCGGCCCCGCGAGCAGCTTCGCGGCCGTGGTCTCGCGCAGCGAGCCCTTGTAGCCCGAATAGCGGTAGTAGCGCTTCTGCTCGAGCTTGCGCCCGGTCAGGCGCACCTTCTCGGCGTTGGTCACGATCACGAAGTCGCCGACGTCGGCGTGCGGAGTGAAGAGCGCGCGGTGCTTGCCGCGCAGGATCGAGGCGATGCGCGAGGCCATCCGGCCGAGCACCAGATCGGTGGCGTCGACGACGAACCAGCGCGGAATCACGTCGCCCGGCCGCGCGCTGCGCGTCGCCTGATGGGCTCCCATCGGGATGGCTCTCCTCGGGTTGGAAACGAGGGCGCAAGGGGTACCCGAGGCCCCCGCGGCCGTCAAGCCCGGGCGTTCCCGGAAGGTCCCGATTTTCCATCGGAATCGAAGAAGACGCGGACCAGGGTGAGGGCCTCGGGGGGCGCCGTGGGACCCGCCCGGCTGCGCTCCCGCGAGGCCAGCACGTCGGTCACCCAGCTCGGACTGCGCCGCCCGCGCGCGACCTCGACCAGGCTGCCGACCAGGATCCGCACCATGTGGCGCAGGAATCCGTCGCCGCGCACGACGAGGTCGAGCTGCCCGCCGCCCTCCCCGTCGACGCGGATCTCGTGCAGCGTCCGCTCGCTGCTGCGCACCGCGCTGTGCGCGGCCCGGAACGCGGCGAAGTCGTGGCGGCCCACGAGCGCTGCAGCGGCTTCCCGCAGCGCGCCGAGCTCGAGTCGGCCGCGCACCCACCAGCAGCGCTCGCGGCGCAGCGGGCTCGGCACGGCCCCGTTCCAGAGCGCGTAGCGGTAGAGCTTCGAGCGGGCGTCCCGCAGCGCGTGGAAGCCCGGCGCCTCCTCGAGCCCGACCACCGCGACGTCGCGCGGGAGCACTCCGTTCAGCGCCCTCTGGAGCGCGCCGGCGGCGAGGGGGGTGTCGAGGTCGAGGCTCGCGAGCTGTCCCTCGGCGTGGACGCCGGCGTCCGTCCGGCTCGCTCCGACGACGCGCGCGGCCCGCCCGCTGATCCGCTCCACGGCCTGCTCGAGCGTGCCCTGCACCGTGCGCGTGCCCTCGGCCTGGCGCTGCCAGCCGTCGAAGTCGCGGCCGTCGTACTCGAGCACGAGGCGAAAGGTCCGCACGCGCGACGGCGACCGCGCGCTACTGCGTCCGCGCGCGCAGCGCGCCCGGGCGCTGCGACAGCCGCAGCTCGGCGAGCGCGACCGCGTGCGCAGCCGCGAGTCGCAGCGGGTCGGCAGCCAGCCAGAGCCCGAGCCCCCCCGGGCCAGCGCGCAGGCGGCCGATGGCCACGTCCTCGGCCCCCGCGCCCGCGCGCAGCGTCGGGCCGCCAGGGTCGTCGCTGAGCGCGACCCCGGGCGCCGCGCGCAGGCGCTCGGCCGCGCGCTTCGCGTCGGCGGGCTCCGCCGTCTCGACGAAGACCGACGCGCCGAGGCCGACGAAGGCCGGCACCTGCACCGCGCTCACGAAGAGCGCGCAGTCGCGACAACCCGCCTCGGCGAGCAGGCGCGCGAGCTCCGCGCGCACGCGCGCTTCGCGAGCCGACTCGCCCTGGGCGTCGAGCTCGCCGACCCGCGGCAGGCAGTCGAAGGCCACCGGCCGGTCGAAGTGCTCGGGCTCGGGCAGCTCCTGCTGGTTGAAGATCGCGAGCGACTCGCGGTAGAGCGCATCGATCGCGCGGCGCCCCGCGACCGACGCCGCGTCGAAGAGCGTCACGACCGCGCGCCGCGGCGCGCTCTCGGCGCAGAGCGGCTGCAGCACCCGGAACAGCGCGAGGCTCGCGCCATCGGGCGCGGCGACGAGCGGCTCCGCCTCCGGCGCGGCGGGCGCCCCGCTCCCGCGCGCGGCCCGATCGACCGCGCGCAGCGGCACCTCGGCCCGCGCCGCCATCGCACCCGAGAGATCGATGCAGGGGACCTCGGCGTGCAGCGCGAGGCGCAGGAACGCGAGCGACGCGGCCGGCGGAGCGCACAGGAAGAGCAGGTCGAGGCCCGCGACGCCCTCCGCCTCGAGCGCGATCGGATACTCGTCGCCGCGGAACTCGATCGCGCTGCCGAGCGAGTGCTCGCTCGCAAAGCAGCGCAGCCCTGCGATCGCGAGGCGCGACCCGGAGAGCGCCCCGAGCAGCTCGCTGCCGAGCGCGCCGGTCGCCCCCGCGACGCCGATGCGCAGGCCCGGGGCGCCGCGGTCCGGCGCGCTCACACGGCCTCGAGCTCGCGCAGCACGCGCTCGCCCATCGCGCGGCACGAGAGCGCGGGCTCGCCGGGCGCCGCCAGGTCGGCCGTGCGGTGCCCCGCGTCGAGCACGCGCTCGACCGCGCTCCCGATCGCGGCCGCGGCCTCGGGCGCATCGAGCGAGTGCTCGAGCAGCATCGCGGCCGAGAGGATCGCCGCGAGCGGGTTCGCGGCGTCCTTGCCCGCGATGTCGGGCGCGGAGCCGTGCACGGGCTCGTAGAGCCCCGCGCCGGAGGCGCCGAGCGAGGCCGAGGGCAGCATGCCGAGCGAGCCCGTGATCATCGCGGCCTCGTCCGAGAGGATGTCGCCGAAGAGGTTCTCGGTCACGATCACGTCGTAGCGCCGCGGCTGCTTCAGCAGCAGCATCGCCATCGAGTCGACGAGCTGGTGCTCGAGCTCGACGTCCGGGAACTCGCGGGCAATCTCCTCGACCACGCTGACCCAGAGCTGCGAGACCTCGAGCACGTTCGCCTTGTGCACGTGCGTGAGCTTGCGCCGACGGCGGCGCGCCGACTCGAAGCCGACGCGCGCGATCCGCGCGATCTCGACCTCGTCGTAGACCATCGTGTTGCGCGCCTCGCGGCGCCCTGCGACGAGCGCGCTGCCGCGCGGCCGGCCGAAGTAGAGACCGCCCGTGAGCTCGCGGATCACGAGCAGGTCGATGCCCTCGACGACCTCGCGGCGCAGGGTCGAAGCGCTCGCGAGCGCGGGGAAGACCCGCGCGGGCCGCAGGTTCGCGAAGAGGTCGAGCTCCTTGCGCAGCCGCAAGAGGCCGCGCTCGGGGCGCGTCTCGACCGGCATCGCGTCCCAGCGCGGGCCGCCGACGGCGCCGAGCAGCACCGCGCGCGCGCCGCGCGCGCGGGCCAGCGCGGCGTCCGAGAGCGGCGTGCCCTGCGCGTCGATCGAGCAGCCTCCGATCAGGTCCTCGTCGAAGCCGAGCGCGAGGCCCGCGATCGCCGCCGCGCGCTCGAGCACCCGGCGCGCCTGCGCGGTGACCTCGGGGCCGATGCCGTCCCCGCCCAGCACCAGGATGCGTTCCATGATCCTTCCTAATGGCTTCCGTGCGGCTCCGTCGGGCCCGGATCGGGAATCCGCTCGAGGCTCCTGCCCGAGCGCCAGCGCCAGAGCCACTCGACCGGACCCGAGACCACGTAGAGCGAGACGACCGCAAACAGCCAGACCACGGGCTCCTGCGCGACGACCGTGAAGATCAGCACCGCGATCACGAGCGCGCCGAAGGACTGGCGCCAGGAGATCTCCTTGAAGCTGCGGTACGGGATCTGGCTCACCATGAGCACGCCGACCGTCACGACCCCCGCGGCGATCAGCCACTCGGGCACGTCGACCGCGATCCCGGCGTCGCGCAGGAAGGACACGAAGAGCTGCGTCGAGGCGACGACGCCCGCGGCCGCGGGCGACGGCAGTCCCTCGAAGCGGCCCCGGTAGCTCGGCGGCGCGACGTTGAAGCGCGCGAGGCGCAGCGCCGCGCAGGCCATGAACAGGAAGCTCATCACCCAGCCCGCGCGGCCGAGCGTCGAGAGATGCCCCGCGCTGAAGGCCAGCACCGCGGGCGCCACGCCGAAGGAGACGATGTCGGCGAGCGAGTCGTACTCCATGCCGAAGCGGCTCTGCGAGCGCGCGAGCCGCGCGACCCGGCCGTCGAGCGCGTCGCAGACCGCGGCGGCGAGGATGCCGAGGGCCGCCCAGTCGCCGTGCCCGAGCATCGCCTCGATGATCGCGAAGAAGCCCGAGAAGAGTCCGCCGGTCGTGATCAGGTGCGGCAGCAGGTGCAGCCCGCGCGGCGCCGTGACGTCCTCGCGCCGGCGCCGGCGCCGCCGGCGGCGGCGACCGGCCTCGTCGGCCTGGCGCAGCGAGCCGCCCTGCTCGGGCTCGGGCAGCGGCAGCTCCGCCTGCGTCTGCCTTCCGCGCTCCCCCTGCGCCTCGCTCATGCCACCGCCTCGGCCGCGCCGCGCGCGAGCCGCGCGAGCGCGCTCTCGCCGCCGCGCACGCGATCGCCCACGCGCACGAGGACCTCGCTGCCCTGCGGCAGCACGACGTCGGTGCGCGAGCCGAAGCGGATCAGCCCGTAGCGGGCGCCGCGCGCGATCCACTCGCCGGGCTGCGGATGGCACACGATGCGCCGCGCGATCAGGCCCGTGATCTGGACCACGTCGACGCGCAGGCCGCCCGCGGTCTCGAGCCGCATCGCCGAGCGCACGTTCAGCGTCTCCGCGCGGCGGTCGAAGGCCGCGAGGAACCTCGAGCCCGAGCGCTCGACCGACACCACGCGCCCCGCGATCGGCGCGCGGTTCACGTGCACGTCGAAGACGGAGAGGAAGATCCCGATGCGCTGACGCTTGCTCCCGTCGGCAGCCTCGATCTCGCCCACCTCGATCACGCGCCCGTCCGCGGGCGCGACGAGCAGGTCCTCGCCCTCGGGAATCAGCCGCGGCGGATTCCGGAAGAAGGCCGCGACGAAGAGCGTGGCCGCGAGGCAGAGGAGCCCCGGCAGCGCGAGGCCGAGCGCGCCGAAGAGCCCCGCGAGCGCGAGCGGCGCCGCACCGAGCAGGTAGGCGTCCCGCACCACGAGCTCGGTGGGTCGTTCCTCGAAGAGCGGAACTCCCTGCGGAGCTCGAGGCTGGGACGGATCCGGCACGCCGCTCCCGTTCCAGCCTAGTTCTTCTGCCGGTCCACGAGCCGCTTCTCCTGCAGCCAGGGCATGAGTCCGCGCAGGCGCGCGCCGACCTCCTCCATCGGGTGCAGGGCGCCGCGGCGCCGCAGCGCCTCGAAGGAGACCTTGCCGGAGCGGTTCTCGAGGATGAACTCCTTCGCGAAGCGGCCGCTCTGGATCTCATCGAGGATCTCCTTCATGCGCTGCTTGGTGCCCGCATCGACGACGCGCGGCCCGCGCGTGAGATCGCCGTACTCGGCCGTGTTCGAGACCGAGTAGCGCATGTTCGAGATGCCGCCCTCGTAGATCAGGTCCACGATCAGCTTGACCTCGTGGATCGTCTCGAAGTAGGCCATCTCGGGCGAATAGCCGGCCTCGACGAGGGTCTCGTAGCCGGCCTGCATCAGCGCGGTGAGCCCGCCGCAGAGGACCGTCTGCTCGCCGAAGAGGTCGGTCTCGGTCTCCTCGCGGAAGTTGGTCTGGATGATTCCCGCGCGGCCCGCGCCGATCGCCTTCGCGTAGGCGAGGGCGATCTGGAGCGTGTCGCCCGAGGGATCCTGGTGCACCGCGACGAGCGCCGGCACGCCGCGGCCCTCTTCGTAGTGCTGCCGCACGGTGTGACCCGGTCCCTTCGGCGCGACCATGAAGACGTTCACGTTCTCGGGCGGCCGGATCGTGCCGAAGTGGATGTTGAAGCCGTGCGCGACGGCGAGGTAGTCGCCCGGCCTGAGGTTCGGCGCGACGTCCTCGTGGTAGATCTGCGCGGCCGTCTCGTCGGGCAGGGTCAGCATCACGATGTCGGCCCGGCTCGCGGCCTCGGCGACCGGCAAGACGCGCAGCCCCGCGCCCTCGGCCTTGCGCAGCGAGGGCGAGTCCTTGCGCAGGCCCACGATCACGTCGACGCCGGAGTGGTGCAGGTTCTGGGAGTGGGCGTGGCCCTGGCTGCCGTAGCCCATCACGGCCACGGTCTTGCCCTCGAGCCGCGAGAGGTCCGCGTCCTTGTCGTAGAAGATCTGCAGTGCCATGGGGTGCTCGCTCTCCTGGTCGCTTGGGGGGGTCGTCTCCGGGCCCGGCCGCGCCGCGCCTGCGCGGCCCGCGTCTCACTTCTCGTTGCCGCGCACCGAAGCCAGCGGTCCCGTGCGGACGCGCGACAGGAGGCCGAGCGGCTCGAGCAGCCTCGAGATCGCGTCGATCTTGTCCGGCTTGCCGGTCACCTCGATCACGAAGGTCTTGTGCGAGACGTCGACGATCTTCGCGCGGAAGATCTCGCTGATCCGCAGCACCTCCGCGCGCGCCTCGGCCGGCGGGGACACCGTGAGCAGCGCGAGCTCGCGCTCGACGAACTCGCCGCCGGTGTGGTCCTTGACCGTGATCACGTCGATCAGCTTGTGCAGCTGCTTCGTGATCTGCTCGATCGTGTCGTCGTCGCCCTCGGTCACGATCGTGATGTGGGAGACCTTGGCGTCGAGCGTGGGCGCGACGTTCAGGCTGTCGATGTTGTAGCCGCGGCCGCTGAACATGCCGACCACGCGCGAGAGCACGCCGAACTCGTTTCGGACCCAGGCCGAGATGATGTGGCGCATCGGGCTCTCGCCGTCCTCAGCCCGGGTCCGAGAGCACCATCTTCCGCGAGGGCGAGCCGGCCGGAACCATCGGATAGCAGTTCTCGCCGCGCGCGACGCGGAAGTCGATCAGCACCGGACCGGGGTGCGCGAAGGCCTTCTCGAGCACCGGCTCGACCTGGTCCACGCGATCGGCGCGCAGGCCGAGCGCGCCGCAGGCGTCCGCGAGCTTGACCCAGTCGGGCTGCACCCGGAGATCGACCGCGCTCTTGCGGTCGTCGTAGATCAGCTGCTGCCACTGGCGCACCATGCCGAGGTACTGGTTGTTGATGATCGCGACCTTGATCGGGAGGTTCTCCTCGACCGCGGTGACGAGCTCCTGCATCGTCATCATCAGCGAGCCGTCGCCCGCGATGCAGATCACGAGCTCGCCGGGCCGACCCAGCTGCGCGCCCACGGCCGCGGGCAGCCCGAAGCCCATCGTGCCGAGGCCGCCCGAGGAGACCCAGTTGTTGGGCTCCTGGCAGTGGTAGTACTGCGCGGCCCACATCTGGTGCTGGCCGACGTCGGTCGTGATGCACGCGCGGCCGCGGGTCATCTGGTAGATCTTGTCGATCACGAACTGCGGCAGGATCGGCGCGTCGGGGTGCTGGGTGTAGGCGATCGAGTGATGCCGCTCCCACTCGCGCACCTGCTCCCACCAGGGCCGCACGCGCTCGTGGAAGCCGCCGAGATCCTCCTCCTCGAGCAGCTTGAGCAGCTTCTGCAGGCAGTTCTTCACGTCGCCCACGATCGGGATGTCGACGTGCACGGTCTTGCGGATCGAGGTCGGGTCGATGTCGATGTGGATCTTCTTCGAGTGCGGGCTGAACTCGTCGAGCTTGCCCGTGACGCGGTCGTCGAAGCGCGCGCCGACCGCGAGCAGCACGTCGCACTCGTCCATCGCCATGTTCGCGCGGTAGTGGCCGTGCATGCCGAGCATGCCGAGCGAGAGCGGGTGGTCGCCCGGGATCCCGCCGATCCCCATCAGCGTGTAGGTGACCGGCGCGCGCAGCTTGTCGCAGAACGCGCGCAGCTCCTGCGACGCGCCCGAGAGGATCACGCCGCCGCCGAAGTAGACGAGCGGGCGCCGGGCCTGGAGCAGCAGCGCGAGCGCCTTCTTGACCTGGCCCCAGTGCGCCTCGTAGCGCGGCTGGTAGTGGTCGAGGCGGACCTCGCGCGGATACGCGATCTCGACCGGCGTGTTCGAGACGTCCTTCGGGATGTCGACGAGCACCGGACCCGGGCGGCCCGTGGTCGCGATGTAGAAGGCCTCCTTGACGATGCGGCCGAGATCGCGCACGTCCTTCACGAGGTAGTTGTGCTTGGTGACCGGGCGCGTGAGGCCGACGTTGTCGGCCTCCTGGAAGGCGTCGCTCCCGATCGCGCGCAGCGGCACCTGGCCCGAGAAGATCACGACCGGGATCGAATCCGAGTAGGCGGTCGCGATGCCCGTGATCGCGTTGGTGAGCGCGGGGCCCGAGGTCACGAGCGCGACGCCGGGCCGGCCGGTCGCGCGCGCGTAGCCGTCGGCCATGTGCACCGCGCCCTGCTCGTGGCGCGCGAGGATGTGGCGGAAGCCGTGGCGCGCGATCGCGTCGTAGATGAAGAGCACCGCCCCGCCCGGGTGCCCGAAGACCGCCTCGACTCCCTCCTCGCGCCAGGCGTGGATGAGGAGGTCGGAGCCGGTCGGGTTCCTGGTGGTCATGCCGGGTGCCTTCGTGCGGAGCGCCGCGCGGGGAGCCGCTGTAACACCCCAAACTACTTGGACCTTTCGGCTCTGTCAAAACGGCAGCCCAGCGGAGCGGCCGCGCCGGTGGGGGTTTCAGCTCTGCGGACGGCGGGTTGCACCTGGCGCCGCGGCGGCTTCGCCGCGCGCCTCCTCGCGCGCCGCGCGCACGACCTCGGCCTGCGCGCGGCGCAGGTACTCGGGAACCAGGCTCGCCGCGCTGCGGACCCGGCCCGCTCGCAGCTCGAGCAGGCCCAGCCGGCCGACCAAGACCGCGCTCGCCTCGCGCGCGGCTGCGCGCGCGGAGTCCTCCGGAGCCGGAGCCGCCGCGCCGCCCGCGCCCCCGAGCGCCGCGACCTCGCCCACGCGCTGGAGGCGGGCGCCCGCGCGCCCGAGATGGGCGCCGGACAGCATCCCGAGGAGATCCTCGGGCCAGTACACGCCCGCCGGGAGCAGCGCCGCGTCCGCGAGCACGGCCGCCCTGCCCGACCAGGCTGCCGCGTAGACCTCGCCGCGGCGCGCATCGAGCACCGCCAGCACCGGCCGCTCCGGATCCGGCGCCCCCAGCGCGAGCGCGCGCAGCGAAGAGACCGCGGCGACCGGGCGTTCGGCGCCGAAGGCCAGGCCCTTGAGCGTCGCGACGCCGACCCGCAGCCCCGTGAAGGAGCCCGGGCCGATCGCGATCGCGAAGGCCTCGATCGCGCGCAGCGGCGCGCCGGCCGCGCCGAGCGCGCGCTCGACGAGCGGGAGCAGGCCCTGCATCGCGCCCGCGCCTAGAGCGCCCTCGGCGCAGCCGAGCACGCGCTCGCCGCGCAGCACGGCCGCGCCGGGCGCAGCGCCGGAGGTGTCGAGCGCGAGCAGCAGCGGGTCCATCGGGCGCCGGAGTCTAGTCGCGCGGCGTCGCCTGCGCGGCGACCGGCGGCGCTCCGGCGAGAGCGGCCGGCGCGCGCGGCGCCCGCGCCGGCTACAGCCCGACGCCCTGGCGCAGCAGATCGATCAGGTTCGCCCAGTGGCGCGAGAGGTCGTTCCAGAAGGCCATGCCCATCAGGAAGAGCAGCAGCGTGACGCCGACCGACTGGAACATGCCGCGCGCGCGCAGCGAGAGCGGGGAGCGGCGCAGCGCCTCGACGCAGGTCATCACGGCCTGGCCGCCGTCGAGCACCGGGATCGGCAGCAGGTTCAAGAGGCCCAGGTTGATGCTGATCGCGATCATCACGTGCAGATAGGCCTGCCAGCCGATCTGGAGCGCGGTGCCCGCGATCTCGGCGATTCCGATCGGGCCCGCGAGCTGCTTGGGCGACACGTTGCCCGTGAAGAACTGGGAGATCCCGACCGCGATCGCGGCGATCTCGCTGCCGGTGCGCGCGATCGCGCGCGGCAGCGCGACCACGGGGTTCGTCTCGCGGTCGACGCCGAGCGCGCCCGGCAGCGTGTTGTGCTGCGACTGCACGCCGACCTGGTAGCGCGGCTCCTTGATGCTGCCGAAGCCGGTCTCGACCTCCGCGAGGCGCGGCGCGACCTCGAGCGCGACGACTTCGCCGCCGCGCGCGATGCGCAGCGCGAGCGGCCGGCCCTGGCTCGCGCGCACGTGCTCGGCGAAGCTCGCGAAGCTGCCGACCGGAGCGCCGTCGACCTCGAGGATCAGGTCGCCCGCGCGCATGCCCGCCGTTTCGGCGGGCGAGTCGGGCGCGACGCCCGAGACGAGCACGTTCGCGGGAATCACGCCGAGCGCCGCGACGGCGCCGAGCGGCGCGACCCGGAAGCGCAGGCTCTCGGTCTTCGGCTCGGCGGGCGCCGCCGCGCCCGGGGCGCCCTGCGCCGCGGCCTCCGCAGCCGCGATCCGCTCGACCGCGATCTCGACGACCCCCTGCGCGGCCGCGTAGGCCCGCGCAAAGCCGTCCCAGTCCTCGACCGGGACCTCGCCCACGGCGGTCACGCGGTCGCCCGAGCGGAGGCCCGCGCGGGCCGCGGGAACGCCGAGCTCCGGGATCCCGAGCACGGGGCGCAGCCGGCGGTGCGAGAGGCCCGCGAAGCCGACCTCGGAGACGCGCTGGAAGGGGTCGACCTCGGCGCGCGCGCCGACCACGAGCGGCAGCGCGAGGCGCTCGCCCGCGCGCTCGATCGCGAGCGAGAGCTCGCGATCCGGGTGCGCGCGGACGAGTTCGTCGATCTCGTCCCACCACGCGACGGGCTGGCCCGCGACCTCGACGACGCGATCGCCCGCGCGCAGCCCGGCGCGCTCCGCGGGCGACGCGATCTCGACCATGCCGACGACCGGGAGCGCGCGGTCCTCGCCGATCCCCATCAGCGCCATGAAGAAGAAGATCGGGAGGATCAGGTTCATCGCGGGACCCGCGAAGAAGATCGCGAGCTTCTGCCAGGTCGGCTTCGCGCCGAGCGTCTCCTCGGGCGAGGCCGCCACCTCGTCTTCGCCCGCGTCCTCGGGGTTCTCGCCGAGCATCTTGACGAAGCCGCCGAGCGGGAACCACGCGATCGCGTACTCGGTGTGCCCGCGCTTCCAGGCGAGGCGGTAGCGCCCGAAGCCGATCGGCGAGCCGAAGCCGAGGCAGAACTTCAGCACGCGCACGCCGCAGAGCTTCGCGACGACGAAGTGGCCGAGCTCGTGGAAGAAGATCAGCACGCCGAGCAGGACGACGAGCCCGATCAGGTAGCTCACGACGGCAGCACCTCCGGCAGCACGGCTCCGACCTCGCTCGCGAGCCACTCGCGCGCGCAGTCGCGCGCCCAGCGGTCCGCGGCGAGCACGTCGTCGAGGTCGCGCAGCGCCTGCGCCGGGCCGCGCGCGGCGTGCGCGCGCAGCGCGGCCGCGTTGCAGCGGGCGATCCACGGAAAGCCGATCGCGCCGCCGAGGAAGGCCGCGACGGCGACCTCGTTCGCGGCGTTCAGCACCGCGGGAGCGGCCTCGTCGGCCGCGAGCGCCTGGTAGGCGAGATCCAGGCAGGGAAAGCGCTTGCGATCGGGCGGCTCGAAGTCGAGCTGGCCCTGGCGCGCGAGGTCGAGGCGCGGCGCGCGCAGCGGCAGCCGCTCGGGCCAGGCCAGCGCGACCGCGATCGGCACGCGCATGTCGGGCAGCCCGAGCTGGGCGAGCACCGAGCCGTCGACGAACTCGACGAGCGAGTGGACGATCGATTGAGGGTGGATCACCACGTCGATGCGCTCCGGGGGCAGGTCGAAGAGCCAGCGGGCTTCGATCACCTCGAGGCCCTTGTTCATCAGCGAGGCCGAGTCCACGCTGATCTTCGCGCCCATCTCCCAGTTCGGATGATTCAGCGCTTCCTTGACCGTAGCCCGCTCGATCCGCTCGGCGTCCCAGCTCCGGAAGGGCCCCCCGGAGCAGGTGAGCTGCAGCCGCGCGACGTCCTCGCGGCGCTGCCCGGCGAGGCACTGGAAGAGCGCGCTGTGCTCGCTGTCGACCGGCAGCAGCCTCGCGCCGTGCGCGCGCAGCTCGCGCAGCACGAGCGCGCCGGCCATCACCATGACCTCCTTGCTCGCGAGCGCGATGTCGCGGCCGCGGCCGATCGCGGCGAGCGTCGGGCGCAGCCCCGCGGCGCCGACCAGGCCGGCCACGACGAGGTCGACCTCGTGGGTCGCGACCCCGAGCAGCCCCTCGCTGCCGATCCCGATCTCGGGCAGGCGCGCGCCGCTCCGCGCGAGCCTGCGCGCGAGCTCCGCGGCGCCGGCCGCGTCGGCGAGCGACACGCGCTCGGGCCGGAAGCGGCGCACCTGCTCGGCCAGGAGCTCGACGTTGCGACCCGCCGCGAGCGCGCAGACGCGGTAGCGCTCCGGGTGCTCCGCGACGACCGCGAGCGTCTGCGTGCCGACGCTGCCTGTGCTGCCGAGCAGCGCGAGGCGCTTCACGTGGGCTCCCGCACCTGCGCGCTCGTGAGGCCGAAGCGGCGCTCGCGGGACTGGTAGTCGATCAGCGCTTCGACCAGATCCGGCTCGCGAAACTCCGGCCACATCACGGGCGTCGTGAAGATCTCCGAATAGGCGATCTGCCAGAGCAGGAAGTTCGAGACGCGGTACTCGTTGCCGGTGCGGATCAGGAGATCCGGATCCGGCAGCTCGGGATCGTAGAGGAAGGAGGCGAAGGTCTTCTCGTCGAGCGAGTCCGGATCCAGCTTGCCGTGCTCGGCCTCGCGCAGGAGACGCCGCGCGGCGTCGACGATCTCCGCGCGGCCGCCGTAGGAGAGCGCGAAGACGAGCTTCATCTCGCGGTTGCCGCGCGTGCGCTGCACCGCCTCTGCGACCTTGCGCTGCACCGAGGCGGGCAGGCGCTCGGCGCGGCCGATGCTGCGCAGCTCGATCCCGTTGGCGTGGATCTCGTCGATCTCGCGGTCGATGAACTCCTCGAGCAGCGCCATCAGCCCGTCGACCTCGGCCTTCGGGCGGTTCCAGTTCTCGAGCGAGAACGCGTAGAGCGTGAGCGTCTGGATCCCGATGCGGCGCGCCGCGCGCACGACCTCGCGCACCGACTCGAGACCCTCGCGGTGTCCGGCGAGCCGCGTGGTCCCGCGCGCCTCGGCCCAGCGGCCGTTCCCATCCATGATGATCGCGACGTGGCGCGGCAGCAGATCGGGCTCGAGCTCGGCCTTCGGCATGCCCGGTCAGACCTCCAGGATCTCCGACTCCTTCTGCTTGATCAGGTCGTCGATCTGCTTGACGAAGTCGTCGGTCAGCTTCTGGATGTTCTTCTCTTCGCGGTGTTTGTCGTCGGCGGGCAGGCTGCCCTCGTTCTCGAGGTCCTTCAGCATCGCGAGCGCATCGCGGCGCGCGTCGCGCACCCCGACCTTGTGGTCCTCTGCGAGCCGGTGCACGTGCTTCACGAGCTCCTTGCGGCGCTGCTCGGTCAGCGGCGGGATCGGGATGCGCACGACCTTGCCGTCGTTGCCCGGCGTGAAGCCGAGGTCCGACATCTGGATCGCGCGCTCGATCGCCTGGATCGCGCCCTTGTCGTAGGGCGAGATCACGATCAGACGCGCGTCGGGCACCGACATGTTCGCCAGCTGGCGCAGCGGCGTCGGCGTGCCGTAGTAGTCGACCTGCAGGTTGTCGAGCAGGCTGCTGTTCGCGCGCCCGGTGCGGACCTTCTGCAGGCCCTCCCTGAGCTTGCGGAGCGCGCGCTCCATCGCCTCCCTGGCCTCGCCCTGGACGAGCTCGGCGTCTGCCTGCGCCATCTCGGCCCCCTTTCAAGGTTCCGCGGGCGGGAGCGGCCGCGGCACGTCGGCGACCCAGGTGCCGATCGGCTCGCCGGCCGCGACGCGGCGGATGTTCCCGGACACGCCCGAGTCGAAGACCACGATCGGCATCTGGTTCTTCTTGCACTGCGAGAGCGCCGTCTGGTCCATCACGCCGAGGTCGTCCTGGATCGCGCGCTGGAACGAGAGCACCTCGTAGCGCCTGGCGCTCGGGTCCCGCTTCGGATCCGCGCTGTAGACGCCGTCGACGCCGGACTTCGCCATCAGGATCACCTCGGCCCCGACCTCGGACGCGCGCAGCGCCGCGGCGGTGTCGGTCGTGAACTCCGGGTTGCCGGTGCCGCAGGCGAAGATCAGCACGCGGTTCTTGTCGAGGTGGCGCAGCGCGCGCCGGCGGATGTAGGGCTCGCAGACCGCCTGGATCGCGAGCGCGGACTGCACGCGCGACGGCGCGCCGGCCTTCTCGACCGCGTCCTGCAGCGCGAGCGCGTTGATCAGCGTGCCGAGCATGCCCATGTAGTCGCCCGTGTGGCGGTCGATGCCCTGGGCCTCCGCCTGGACGCCGCGGATGATGTTGCCGCCGCCGATCACGATCGCGACCTGGGTGCCGAGCGCCTGCACGCTCACGATCTCCCGCGCGAGGTCGGCGATCACGGCCGGCCGGATCCCGAAGCCCGCCTCGCCGGCGAGGCGCTCGCCCGAGAGCTTGATCAGGACGCGGCGGAAGGCGGCCTTCACGCGGCCGCCCCCTCGCCGAGCTTGAAGCGCGTGAAGGCGGCCACCCGCACGCCGGCACCGGTCTCCTGCAGCAGCTTTCCGACCGTCTTGTCGGGGTCCTTCACGAAGGCCTGCCGCAACAGGCAGATCTCGGCGATGAACTTCTGGAGCTTGCCCTCGACGATCTTCTCGATCACGGGCGGCGGCTTGCCGCTGCCCTCGGCCTGCTTGCGGTAGATCGCGCGCTCGCTCTCGAGCAGCTCGGGCGAGATGCCGTCCTTGTCGACCGAGACCGGCGTCGGGTCGTGCGCGGCCACGTGCATCGCGACGTCCTTCGCGAGCACGTCGAGCCCGGCGACTCCGTTCGGCGCCTCGATCGCGACCAGCACGCCGAGCTTCCCGCCCGCGTGGACATAGCCGCCGACGAGGCCCGAGCCGACCTCGACCCGCGCGACCCGCTTGAGCTGGATGTTCTCGCCGATGCGCGCGACCGCGGCCTTGATCCGCGCCTCGCCCGTCTCCGCGCCGAGCCGTGCGGAGAGCAGCGCCGACGGGCTCGCGAGCCGGGCATCGGCCGCCGCGGCCCGCGCGAGCTCGTCGGCGAGCGCCGTGAATGCGTCGGTGCGCGCGACGAAGTCGGTTTCGCAGCCGAGCTCGAGCAGCGCGCCCTGGCGCCCCGCGAGCGCGATCGCGATCACGCCCTCGCTCGTCGCGCGGCCCTCGCGCTTGACCGCCTTCGCGAGGCCGCGCTCGCGCAGGATCGCGCCGGCCTTGTGGCCATCCCCGCCGGCCTCTTCGAGCGCGCGTTTGCAATCCATCATGCCCGCGCCCGTCGAGTCGCGCAGGCGTTTGACTGCGTCCGCCGAGATCTCCGCCACCGCCGCTACTCCTTCGCGCCGCCCGCTGCGTCCGGTCGCGGCGCATCCGTGCGATCGCGGCCGAAGGACGCCGTACCCCCGGTGCCTCGGCCGCGGCGCGGCGGCTGCTTGATCTCGACCACGAGCCGGCCGGTGCCGACGCTCGGCTTCTCCTCGGCGCCCTTCTCCTCGCGCGTGCCGTCCTTGCGCAGCTGGTCCTGGAAGTACGCCGAGCCCTCGAGACAGGCGTCGGCCGCGCGCGTGCAGTAGAGATGGATCGCGCGCGTCGCGTCGTCGTTGCCGGGGATCGGGAAATCGACCTGGAGCGGATCGCAGTTCGAATCGACGACCGCGACGATCGGAATCCCGAGGCGGCGCGCTTCGGAGACCGCGATCGCCTCGCGCTCGATGTCGATCACGAAGAGCGCGTCGGGGAGCCGGCTCATGCCCTGGATCCCGTCGAGCGACTTCTTGTACTTCTCGATCTGCCGCGTCACGCCGGAGAGCTCCTTCTTGCTGAGCTCGGCGGCCTTCTCGGGGTTCGAGACCTGCTCCTGGAAGGCCTTGAAGCGATCGATCGACTTCTTGACCGTCTTGAAGTTCGTGAGCATGCCGCCGAGCCAGCGGTTGTTCACGTAGTGCTGCTGCGCGCGCTCGGCCTCGAAGCGCATCGACGCCTGCGCCTGGCGCTTGGTGCCGACGAAGAGCACCTTGCCGCCGCCCCCGGTCGTCTCGCGCAGGAACGCGAGCCCCTGCTTGAGCAGCGGCAGGGTCTGATCGAGGTCGATGATGTGGACGCCGTTGCGCTCGCCGAACAGGTAGGGCTTCATGCGCGGGTTCCAGCGACCGGTCTGGTGCCCGAAGTGCGCCCCGACCTCCATCAGCTCGCGCACGTTGAGCTCGCCGCGCTGCAGCTCGGCTGCGGTGGCGCTGGTTGCGGGGGCGGGGGCGGGAGCCTGCTCCGCCGTGGGATCCGTCACGCGTTCTCCTTCGCGGTTGTGCGTTCGCTCCGGGCTGTCTGCGGACCATCCGCCGGGCCCCGTGTCGGCCGTGCCGACTCGCCCGCTCCCCCAAAAATCCGCGGCCGGGCCGCGGACACCGCTGGGGCAGCACCGGAACGTGTAGATCGGTCACGGGTTCTAGCAGGCCCCGGGGGCACGCGCAAAACATGCCCCCGGAACACGCGCGAGACGCGCGCGCGGCCACCCGCGGGGCACGCTCCCGCGCGCTCCAGGCCGGGCCCCGGGGCTACCCGAGGCGCGCGAGCAGCTCGCCGAGGAAGCTCCACGAGCGCCGCAGCGGGATCAGCACGAAGGCCGCGACCGAGAGAGCGGCGCCCGCCCACTGCCACGCGCGCGGCGGCTGCGCGCGGGTCGCGCCGCTCGCGAGCGGGCCCAGGTACAGCAGGTAGAGCGGCAGCAGCGCCACGGCATAGCGCGTGATCGCGTTCGCGAGCGTGTGCAGCCCGTTCAGGTACAGCACGGCCAGCGCGACGAGGACCTGCAGCGGCCCTCCCCGCACGAGCCAGAGCGCTGCGATCCCGGGAGCGAGCAGCAGGTAGTGGCCGAAGAGCTGATAGGCGACGAGCGCGCGCACGCGCGCGGGAGTGGTCGCGATCCAGCCCTCGTCGACGAAGCGCAGCGCCTCGGAGCGGATCTGGTAGAGACCGCCGACCGTCGAGAGCAGCTTCCGGGGCAGCCAGCCCGGCAGCTGGCGCCGGATGCTCTCGAGCGCGACCCCGCGGTAGAAGGCCTCGTGCTCGGAGGCCGGGAGCCGCGCGGCCTGCCGCAGCAGCGCGCGCTTCTCCTCGGCGGTCGGGTTCTCGAGGTTGCCGATCGCGATCGGCCACCAGGCCATGCTCGAGACGAGCACGAAGTCGCCGAACGCGATCGCGTTGCGCAGCGTCCAGGGAGCCAGCGTGAGCACGAGCGCGGCGAGGCCCGCCGCGAGCGGCCGGCTCGCGCGGCGCCAGGCGAAGTCCAGGCGCCACGCGACCCAGGCCGCGATCGCGAGGCCGAAGTAGAGCCAGGCCTGTTTGGTCAGCGCGAGGAGGCCGAGCGCGAGACCCGCCGCGGCGAGATCCCGCGCGCGGCGCCGCTCGTCGAAGCGATCGAGGCAGAGGAGGAGCCCCGCGAGCAGCATCGCAGCCAGGCTCTCGGCCCAGAGCAGGTGGCTGTACTGCACGAGCGGTGGCGCGAGCGCGGCGGCGAGTCCCGTCGCAGCCGCCGCGCGGGTCCCGAAGCGCCGCGCGCAGAGCTGGAACAAGAACGCCACCGTGAGCAGCGAGGGCGGGATCTGGAGCGCGCGCAGGACTCCCTTCGGCAATTCTCCGGCGAAGTGCGACGCGATCCAGAGCTCCGCGCCGAGCAGGCCCGGGAAGAGCGGCGGGCGCAGCGCGGTCGGCTCGGCGCTGCCGAAGGTGCGGTGCCCCTGCCCCGCCGCGATCGAAGACGCCACGCTCACGTAGTACTTCTCGTCGAACACGAAGCGCGCATCCCAGAAGAGCGAGAGCGAGAGCACGCGCGCCGCGAGGGCGACGAGCAGCACGCCCCCGAGCGCGCGCCGGCGGGAGCTGCGCTCGCGCGCGTCGCAAGCCGGCGGCCCGCTCGGGTTCACGGCGCGCCCCGCCGCCGCCGCTCCGCATAGCGCGCGGCGATCCGGTCGGCGTTGGCCATGATCGTGTAGGTCGAGTTCTGCGGCGGCAGCGCCGGAAACGAGGCGCCGTCGACCGCGAACACGCGGCGCGTGCCGCCGACGCGGCCCTCGAGGTCGCTCGCGAGGCCCGCCGGCGCCGCCGAGAGGCCGAGGCCGCCGACGAGGTGCCCGCCGCTGTTGCCCGAGGGCGTCGAGCGCAGCGGCGCGCAGAGCGGCGCGAAGCCGAGCGCGCGGCGCTCGCGCCAGAGCCAGCGCGCGGCCGCCCGCGCGAGCCGCGCGCTGCCGGCGCCGCGCTCCTGGCGCAGCTCGATCGCTGCGATCGGCTCCTCCGCGCGCACGCGGGCCGTGATCGCCGCCGAGTGCTCGCCCGGAAGCGAGAGGAAGCCGAGCAGCAGCCGCGTGCGGAGCCGCTGCGCAGCGCGCTGCAGGGACCTGGGCAGGAGCGCCAGACCCGCGCGCTCGAGCACGGCCGGCGAGAGCGCGTAGAGCTGGAGATGCAGCGGCACGCCCGCCACGGAGAAGCGCAGCACGAGCTCGTTCAGGCTGAAGCAGAGCGCGGCGTCGCCGGCGCGGCCGCCCGCGAGGCGCAGGAGCGGCAGCAGGTAGAGGTCGTTGTCGAGCAGCCGCAGCGGCTCCCCGGCCCGGCCGAGCGAGCTGGCCGCGATCCGCAGCGACGAGAGCGTCCCCGCGGCGAGGAAGAGCGCGTCCGCCGCGAATTCCTGCGGCGCGCCCTGCCCGCGCTCGAGCGCGTGGAGCGCGAGCGCGTCGCCGCGCTCCGAGAAGCGCGTCACGAGCCAGCCCGGCCGGTAGCGGAAGCCGGGCCGGCGCTCGAGTGCGCGCAGCGTCCAGTCCGCGCGGTAGATCGCGTCCCAGGGGCAGCCGTAGAGGCACAGGCCGCAGGCCTGGCAGCCGTGGCCCTCGCTCGACGCCTGCGCGCGCACCGCGAGGCGCGCCCGCCCCGCCGCGACCCCGAGCTGCGCGAGCGCCCGCGCCTCGCTCCGCCAGTGTGCGAGCAGCGGCTGCATCGCGCCGTTCAGCGGCAGCTCCGCTGCGCAGGGCGCCTGCAGCGGATACACGTCCGCGAGTGCGTCCTGGCTCTCGCAGAGCGAGAGCAGCCGCGCCGCGCGCGCGTAGTGGGGATCGAGCGCGCCGGGGGCGAGGGGCCAGCCCGCGTAGTCCTCGCGCGCGAGCGGATAGCAGGCCGCGCCCCAGACGTTCGAGAGCCCACCGCGCGCGAGCGAGCGCGACGCCGGAGCGCCGGCCCCGAGCGGGAGCAGCGGGATGCCGCGCTCGACGCCGTCGCTGGTGTAGCTCGAGCCGAGGCGCGTCTTGTGCGTGAGATCGAGCAGCGGCTCGCGGCCCGCGAGCTGGCGCAGGAGCCGCAGCCAGCCGTCGCGCGCCCGGCGCGGCGCTCCGGCCGATCCGCGCAGCTGCTGCAGCGCCGCCGCAGACGGTGCGGCGCTGCGCAGCTCGGCGCCGAGCGCCTCGAGCTCGGCGGGCGGCGGCGTCCCGTAGTCGAAGAGCTCGACCTCGAGGCCCTCGTCGACGAGGCGCGCGGCCGCGCTGACCCCGGCCGGCCCGGAGCCGACCACCGCGACGCGCGCGCGCTCGCGCGGGACGCTGCCGCTGCCCGCGCTCACGCGGGCGTCCGGCCCCGGCCCAGGAACTCCCGGATCGCCGCGATGTTGCGGTCCACGTCGCGCAGCGAATAGCGCGGATAGGTCGGCAGCAGGATCAGCGCGCGCGCGGTTGCGCGCGCCTGCGGGCACTCGCGCCGCCACGGCGCGAAGCAGTCGAGATCCGCGCAGTTCTTGAGATGCTGCGCGGCGAGGTCGCAGCGGCGCAGCATCAGGTGGCGGATCAGCGCGTGCCGCTCCTCGAACTGGATCGGGAAGTAGCTGTAGCCGTGCGTGCCGTCGCCGCGCAGCGGCGCGAGGCGCAGCTCGGGCAGGTCGCGCAGGCCCTCGTGGTAGCGCTGCGCGAAGGCCACGCGCGCGCGCAGATCGGCGCGCACGCGCGCGATCCGGCGCAGCAGCAGCTCGGCCTGCAGCGGCCGCATGCGGCAGGCGTAGAGCTCCGGGAACTCGCGGCGCAGCTGCGGGTCGTCCTCGACGCGCACGCGTTTGTTCAAGAGCTCGATCTCGCGCAGGTAGCCGAGCCGGAACAGCGGAAAGGTCAGCGCGGCGAAGAGCGGCGGCCAGGTCGCGAGGTCGGTCGCGAGCGCGAGCCGGGCCTCGCGCAGCCAGGGCCCGAGCGGCTGCGGCGGCAGCGCGGCCTGCTCCTTGGCCACCCACTCCGCGAGCTCCGCGCGCGGCGTCAGCAGCGCGCCGCCGGTGAAGCTCGTGAGGTTCTTGTAGCTGCCGAAGGAGAGGATGCCCGCGTCGCCCGCGGCGCCGACGGGGCGGCCGTCCGGCGCGAGGCTGCCGAAGGCCTGCGCGCAGTCCTCGACGAGCGCGATCCCGCGCGCGCGGCAGGCCGGCGCGAGCTCGCCGAGCTCCATCGCGAGGCCGTGCAGGTGCGTGACGAGCACCGCGCCGACGTCGCCGTCGTCGAGACGCTCGAGCGCGCGCCGCGGATCCAGGTTGCAGGTCGCGCGCTCGATGTCCGCGAACACGGGCTCGCCGCCCGCGCAGATCACCATGTTCACGACCTCGTGGATCGTGTACGGCGAGAGCACGACCTTCTGGCCCGGCTGGATCAGGCCGCGCAGCGCCCAGTAGATCCCGGCGCGCGCGCGCGGCATCGCGAGCGCGTGCGGCAGCCCCTGCTCGCGCGCGAGCGCGAGCTCGAGCCGCGCGACCGCGTCGCCGCGCAGGCTCGCGCCGAGGAGCAGCGAGCGCGCGGCGCCCGCCCAGAGCCCGGGATCGGTGTAGAGCCGGAAGCGCGGCAGCGGCCCACGGCTCATGCGCGCGGCCCCGGCGCGGCCCCGGCGACGCGCAGCCGCGCCGCGAAATGCAGGCCGCGCTCGAACGCGAAGCGGCTCCACCACGGGTAGAGCGCGAGCGCGTCGCGCCACTCCTCGACCGCGAGCTGCTCCCGCGCGAGCACGCGCTGCCACTCCTCCGCGCGCCAGTAGTGGCACGGGATCGCGATCCCGTGGCGGCGGTTCGAGACGCGGTCCATGAAGCGCAGCGTCGCGTGCGCGAAGGCGCCGTCGGCGCTGTGGTCCTTGATCACGAGCCAGCGCCGCGCGACGCGCGCGCCCTCGCGCAGGAGCCCGAGCGGATCGTCCGCATGGTGCAGCACGTCGACGAAGATCACGGCATCGAAGGAGGCGTCCGGGTGCGGGAGCAGCCGGCCGTCGAAGCCGTCGACCGGAACGTGCGTGCCGCCGCGCACGAGGCTGTCGACGCCGCGCAGCTCGAGGTCCGGCCGCCGATCGGCGACGAAACGCGTGAGCAGGCCGTCCCCGCAGCCGACGTCGAGCGCGCGCGCTCCCTTCGGCAGGAGCTCGCTGAGGTGGCGCCCGAGCACGCGCAGCCGGCGCCCGTGGTGGTGGCGATCGTGCGCGCGCTCGAGCCAGTTCACCGGCGGCCCATGCCGAGGATGCTCACGAAGAAGCTCCAGAGCACGGTCTGGAAGCCGAGCGCGGCGAGCGTGACGCCCGGGATCACGAGGCGCATCGTGCGCGCGTAGTCGAGGTCGCCGAAGTTCGCGTCGCGCCAGTCTCCGAGCGCGAGCGCGAGCAAGAGCGCGCCGAGCGCGAGCGCGGCGCCGCCGAGCAGGAGACCCGTCTCGAGGCGCAGCCACTCGAAGAGGCGGGTCAGGCGCGGGTCCTCGGGCAGCAGGCCTTCGCTCGTCGCGAAGGTCTTGCTGAGCAGCGCGAAGAGCACCGACTGGTAGCCCATCAGGACGAGCAGGCTCGCGAAGAGCAGCGTGTGCGCGTCGAGCTCGGCGCCGAAGACCGCGAGGCCGGGAAGCGCCAGCGCATAGCCGAGCAGGCCCGCGGCGACGAGCAGGAAGCCCGGATACAGGAAGAGCCAGCGCGGGCTCCACATCAGGAAGAAGCGCACGCTGCGCCAGCCGTCGCGGAAGCTGCGCAGGTGCGGACCGTGCGAGCGGCGCCCGTCCGGGTGCAGCGTGATCGGCACCTCCGCGACGCGCGCGCCGCGCAGCGCCGCCTTGACGAGCATCTCGAGCGCGAACTCCATGCCGGTGCAGCGCTGGTCGAGCCCGCGCTGGAACTCCGTGCGGAACGCGCGCATGCCGCAGTAGGCGTCGTGCAGCCGGGACTTGAACATGCGCCGCAGCATCGCGGTCACGAGCGGGTTGCCGATCCAGCGGTGCAGGAAGGGCATCGCGCCCGGCAGCACGCGGCCGCCGCCGGCCGGCAGCCGGCAGCCCTGCACGAGGTCGGCCCCGGCGCGCAGCTCCGCGACGAAGCGGGGGAGCTCGCCGAAGTCGTAGCTGTCGTCGGCGTCGCCCATCAGCACGTAGCGGCCGCGCGCGGCGGCGATGCCGCCCGCGAGCGCGCTGCCGTAGCCGCGCTCGGCGACCGCGACCAGGCGCGCGCCGCAGCGCCGCGCGATCTCGGGAGAGGCGTCGCTGCTGCCGTTGTCGGCGACGATGATCTCTCCGGAGATTCCGTGCAAAGTCAATGCTTTCTGGGCTTTTTCGAGACACGAGGCGAGGGTGTCCGCCTCGTTCAGGCAGGGCAGCACGAGCGAGAGCTCGGGCTCTGCGTCGGGCGCCGTGGGCATGCGAAAAGTCTCTCACATGTCCCGGGCCGCCGCGGCCGGAGGCGAGCCCCCGGCCGCGCGCGACCAGGCCTTCGCGAGGGCGCCGAACGAGCGCGGCAGCGGCAGCAGCAGCGCAAGCGCCAGGCAGATCGCGGCGCCGAGCACGCGCCAGCGCGCGGGCCGCGCGCCGGGCCGCGGCCGCGCGAAGAGCGCACCCGCGTAGAGCGCGTAGATCGGCAGCACCGGCACGAGGAAGCGCGGCACCGCGTTCGCGATCCAGTGCACGCCGTGCAGCAGCAGCAGCGCGGCGAGCAGCAGCCGCTTGAAGCGGTCGCCCGGAACGAGCCAGAGCCCGAGCAGACCCGCGGCGATCAGCGCGTAGTGACCGATCGCCTCGCTCGCGACGAGCGCCGCCGCGGCCGCGCGCCCCGGCGCGATCCAGCCCTCGGCGAGGAAGCGCAGGGGCTGCGTGTCGGCCGCGTAGAGATGCAGCGCCGTGCGCAGCGCCTTGCGCGCGAGCCACCACGGCTGCTGCTCCGCGATCAGCCCGAGCGACAGCTCGCGGTAGAAGTCCTCGCGCCGCTCGCGCGGCAGCTGCTTCGCGCGCGCGATCACGCCGCGGCGCACCTCGTCCGGCGTGTCGGAGAGCCATGCGTCGGGGGAGAAGAGGTTGCCCATCGCGATCGGGAACCAGCGGTTGCTCGAGATCAGGACGGGCTCGTCGAGCTGCCGCGCGTTGCGCAGCGCCCAGGGCGCGACCGCGAGCGCCGCAGCGAGCGCGAAGAGCCCGGCCGCGCGCGCGCGCTGCGACCGGCTGCCCTGCGCGACCCACGCGGTCCAGGCCGCTGCGAGCGGCGCGAAGAAGAGCCAGACCTCCTTGGTCAGCGCCGCGAGGCCGAGCAGCGCCCCCGCGATCGCCGCATCCGCCAGGCGCCGCTCCCGCTCGAAGCGCTCGAGGCACACGAACACGAGCACGAGCAGGATCGCCGCGAGGTTCTCGGCCCAGAGGAAGTGCGGATAGTGGACGAGCGGCGGCGCGAGCGCGGCCGCGAGTCCCGCCGCGACCGCCGCGCGCGGCCCGAAGCGGCGGCGCGCGAGCGCGAAGACGCCCGCGACGACGAGCAGCGAGGGCAGGATCTGGAACGCGCGCGCGGCGACGCGGCTGCCTCCCGAGAGCGCGAGCACCGGCGCGAGCGCGAAGGAGAAGAGCGGCGGGCGCAGCGCGCCGGCCTCGTCGCCGCGCGAGAGCCCGAGCGTGTGGCCGCGCCCCTGTGCAATGTGCTTGGCGACCGCGGCGTAGTAGGACTCGTCGTAGGCGTAGGGAGCCGTCGCGAAGGGAGCGAAGGCCAGCACGCGCGCAGCGAGCGCGACGCCGAGAACCAGGCCCAGGGCGGGCTTCCGCTGCATCTCGCGCGCACGGTACCGGAAAGCGCCGACCCGGCCGAGCCGAGGCGCGCGGGCTAGCCTGCTCCGCGATGGCGAGCGGGTGGCGTCAGGCACTGGCCGCGACTGCGCTCGCGCTCGCCGCGCTCGCGCTGCTCGAGGTCGCCGCGCGGATCGTCGAGCCGCGCGACCGGCGCAGCCAGGCCTTCGCGTTCCGCGAGCCCCCCGCGAAGCGCCCGGGCTCGCTGCGCATCTTCGTGTTCGGCTCCTCGGTCGCGTGGGGCGCGCCGGTTCCCGAGCTCGGCTTCGCGGCCCAGCTCGAGTACTGGCTCGCGCGCAGCAGGCCCGATCTCGCGGTCGAGCTCTTCAACTACGCGGTCCCCGGGCGCGACTCGGAGCGCACGCTCGACGCGATCCGCACGGCGATCGGCTGGCAGCCCGACCTCGTGCTCGTCGAGCCGGGCTTCGGCGCCTTCCTGCGCGATGCGCCGCTCTCCGAGGCGCGCAAGTGGCTGCTGCGCCTGCAGCGCCGGTCCGCGCTGCTGCGCCTCGGGCGGCGCGGCGCCAGCGAGGCGCGCAGCGGCGCCGCGCGGCGCGCGCAGCCGAAGCGCGGCCCCTACCTGCCCGAGAGCCCCGAATACCGCGCCCGCCTCGCGAGCTATTTCGAGGACCTCGACGACATGGTCGAAGTCGTGACGCGCGCGCGCGTCCCGCTCCTGCTCTCGACCGCGACCTCGAACCTCGCGGACTGGCCGCCCGGCAACCGCAACATCGCGGAGCGCCTCTACGCGCCGGATTCGGGCTTCCTCGCGTCGCTCGACCGGATCGAGGCGGCGATCCGCGAGCGCCGCCTCGGCGACGCCGACGAGGCGCTCGCATCCGCGCTGCGCTCCCACCCGGAAGATGCCGCGCTGCTCTACTGGCAGGGCCGGCTCGCGGCATTGCGCGGCGACGCCGCGCTCGCGCGCGCTCTCTTCGTGCGCGCGCGCGACCGCGACCCGCTGCCGTGGCGCATCCCGAGCGAGGCCAACGAGCGGCTGCGCCGGCTCGGGCAGCGCGCGGGCGTGCTGCCCGTCGACGCCGAGGCCGCGCTCGCCGCGGCCGCGCCGGGGGGGCTCGTCGGCCTCGACCTCGTGATCGACAACGCGCACCTGAGCGCGCGGGGCGGCGACGTCGTCGCGGCCGAGGCGCTGCGCGCGCTCGCGCGCGCGGAGCTCTTCGTCCCGCCCGACGCCGAGGCGCTGCGCCTCGCCCCCGAGCAGCGTCTGCGCGCGTTCCTCGCCCACGCGCGCGCGCAGTCGACGCGCGACCTGACGGCGCAGGTGCTGGCCGAGTCGGCGCTCTACTGCATGAAGTTCCCGTTCCAGAAGTACGACGTCGCGCGCCACTACCTCGAGCAGCTCGCGCGCCGCGTGCCGCCGGACTGGGAGCTCTGGGGCAACCTCGCGAGCGCGGCCTTCTTCCTCGGCGACACGCAGACGGGCCTGGCCGAGCTGCGCCGCGCCGTCGCGCTGGGGGCCGGGGAGGCGCTCTTCCGCTCGCGCGCGGTGCCCTACCTCTCCGAATCGCTCGAGCGCGCGGGACTCGACTGCGCGCTCTCCGCCTCGGGCGAGCTCAGCTGCGCGCCGCGCGCCGCTGCAGCGGAAGCAGCAGCGCGATGAGCGCGTAGGCGGCGAGCCCGAGCCAGACCGAGCGCTGGAAGCCCGCGAAGAGGGCGATCACGCGCGTCGCGAAGATCCCGATCACCGAGAAGCAGCCGTTGATCGCCCAGGCCCAGGCGACGAGGTCCGACGCCGCGGGGCCGAGCAGGCGGATCGCGCCCGGGAAGAAGATCCCCATCGGCAGCGCGAGCGGCAGCAGCGCCGCGGCCGCGAGGGCGGCGCGCCCGGCCACGGGCCAGTGCAGCGCGGCCGCGAAGAGCGGGGGAGCGAGCGCCTGGTGCGCGAGGCCCAGCACGACCACGCCGAGCGCGGCGATGGAGAGCGCGCGGGTCAGCGACTGCTCGGGAATCCGCGCGCAGAGCCGCGCGCCGAGCGCGCTCCAGAGCAGGAACGAGAAGAGCGCGACCGAGAGGCCGAGCACCGGCCGCCCGAGGAAGAGCTGGAGCTGCAGCAGCACGCCGATCTCGACCGCCATGTAGCCGAAGCCCAGGCAGGCGAAGACGCCGAGCAGCGGAGCGCTCGCGCGCGCGGCGCGCGCGGAGGTCCCGAAGAGCGGCGCGCCGACGAGCAGCAGCGCGACGAGGCCGAGGCTCGCTCCGAGCGAGATCAGCGGGTTCCCGGCGAGCGCGGCGCCGAGCTGGCCGGCCCGCGCCGCGCGCGCGAGCTGGGCCGTTCCGAGCGAGTACTGGAACGGAGCATCGTCGGTCGCGGGCCGCACGCGGAAGGGGAGCGCGTCCGAGAAGCGCGCGAGGTCGGGGGTCTCGATCGCGCGCGTGTAGAGCGAGGCCGCGCTGCCCTCCGGCGCCGGGTGGATCGCGTCGAAGCGCAGCTCGCGGCAGACGCGCAGGAAGGCCGCGCGCTCCGCCGCGCTGAAGGGCGTCGGGCTCGCCGCGATGTGCACGAGGTCGTAGCCCGGGTGCACGCGCCCGCGCAGGCCCGCGACCAGCACCTGCTCGGCGAAGCGCGCGCCGGGCGTGCGCAGCGCGAGCGCCTCGCGTAGCCCGACCAGCGTGCGCAGCGCCGGGATGTAGGGCGCGCTCGGCACGACCTCGCGCGCGGCGAGCTCCTCGAGCCGGTCTCCGCGCAGCGTGTACATCAGGTACGAGAAGACGCCCGCGTCCTCGAGGCGCGCGAGATAGCTCGCGATCGCCTGCTGCGTGAAGAGATCGTCGACGCGCACGAGGTCCATCTTCTCGACCAGCATGCCGCCGACGATCCCGAACTCGACGAGGTCGAAGCGCTCGCGTGTGCGCGCGGCGTAGCTGCGGCCATCGTCGGCGATCGCCTCGACGCGCGGGTCGAGGTAGAGGCTGCCGCTGAACTCGCGCAGCCGGCGCTGCATCAGCTCTTCGACCACGGCCGCGTTGAGGTCGACCGCGACGACCCGGCGCGCGCCGTGCCGGAGCGCGGCCAGCACCTCGCGCCCGCCGCCCGCCCCGATCACGAGCGCGCGCTCGAAGCGCCGGCCGAGCTGGTGGTGCGTCGAGCCGAGGTCGGCGTCGAGCCAGGCGGCCAGCTCCGCCAGATCCGCGTCGGAGCTGCCGCGGCTCGCGGTCGCGAAGGTGCTGAACTGCGCGTCGAAGTTGATCAGCCGCGTCTCGGGCACCGGGCCGTGATAGGTCTCGGAGAGGCCCCAGCCGCGGAAGGGCTCCCACTGCTGGGGCACGTGGGGCGCGCGCACGATCGTCCAGCCCGAGAGGTCCCAGCGCTCGAACTCGAGGTCGCCCGGCGCCAGCGCGACGCTGCGGTAGCTCGGCGCCTCGACCGCTCCCATGCTGTTCACGCGCTTGAAGCCGATCAGCTCCGGCCAGGGCCTGGCGAGCAGGACCAGCCCGAGCGGCAGCAGCGCGAGCCAGGCGTGGCTGCGGCGCGCGCGACCGGGGCCCAGCGCCGCGAGCGCCGCGACCCCGGCGGCGGGCAGCGCGGCGAGCGCGATCCCGAGCGGCGCCCCGAGGAGCTCGAGCAGCCGGGGCGCCGCGAGACAGCCGAGCGCGGCCCCGGCCAGGTCCGCCGCGTAGAGCCGCGCGACGCCGCGCGCGTGCGCCGAGAGCAGGGCCGCGACCACGAGCCCGCCCGCGGCGAAGGGCAGCAGCGCGGCCGCGACCGCGAGCGCGCGCCACGCCTGCGCGGCCGCGCTGCCCGCGCGGAAGGCCAGGTCGACGTGGTTGAGCGGCACCGCCATGATCGCGAAGACCGCGAGCACCGAGGCCGCGCTGTATCCCGCGAGCAGGGCCGGCAACCCGCGCTCGAGCCGCTCCGGATCGCGCAGCGCGGGCACGCGCAGCACCGCGATCCCCGCGGCCGAGAGCCCGAGCAGCGCGAGCGCGATCGCCGCGGCGCTGTTCCCGGGTCCGATCAGGACGTGGAGGATCGAGGAGAGCAGGATCTCCGCGACGAGCAGTCCGAACGCGACGCAGCAGAGCGCCGCGCTCGCGAAGCTCGAGCCGGAAGCGCCGGTCTGCATGCGCGCGCGGACGTCAGTCGAAGCCGGCGTAGCCGAAGGGAAGGTCCGGATCGTTGCCCGACGAGATCCAGATCCAGAGTGCGAAGCCGCCGAGGATCAGGGCGAAGAGCGCGGCGGCGAGCTTCAGGGTCCGCATCGGCGGCCCAGTCTATCGCAGCGCGCCCGCGGAGCTTTCGCGCGCGCGGGGCCGAGTGCGCAGAGCGCGCCAGGCCGGCGGCAGGAGCCACGCGACGAAGAGGACGAGCAGGCCCGAGGCCGCGAGCGTCGAGTGCAGCAGCCGATCGGGGACGCCCAGGTGAAGCCGGTGCAGTCCGAGGTCCAGCGCGAGCTGGCCGATCAGAAGCGGCGCTCCGACCGCGACCGGCGCCAGGCACAGCACGCTCCAGTAGTACCCGGCCGGAGCGACCAGCGCGAAGATCGCCGCGCACGAGAGCACGACCGCCTGCTCCGGTCGCGCGCGCCAGACCGCCGCGGCGAGCAGTGCGAGAAGTCCGAGCCGAGCGGCCAGCAGCAGCGGCGCGCGCACGCGGCGGCGCAGCGCGACGTCCTCCCGGGCCACGTCCCAGCGCGCGCCGGCCGTGTCCGCGCGCAGCGCGCGCGAGAGCGCGTCGCCGCCATACAGCACCACGCCATCGAGGCCCACGACGTTCCGCCCGCGCGAGAGCTGGTAGACCTGCATGCGCGACGCGAGCTCGCGCCACGCGCCGGGACCGCGGCCCTGCAGCGACCCCGCCGCGAAGGCGAGCGCGAGCGCCGCGGCGCTGCCGAGCGCGAGCGAGAGCGCCCAGCGCGGGCGCTCCCCCGCGAGCGCCTGGCGCAGCGCGACGAGCCCGGGGCCCACGAAGAGCGCCGCGGGGAAGAGCCGCACCGCGGCCGCATAGCCCAGGCAGAGTCCCGCGAGCGCCGGGCGCCCGCGGCGCAGCGCGCAGGCCCCGAAGCCCACGGCCGCGATCCAGTCGTGGCGCAGCAGCGCTCCGCCGGTCCAGCTGAAGCGGCCGAGGTAGCCCGTTCCGAAGAGCAGCGCGGCGAAGAGCGCGGTGCGCAGATCGAAGCAGCGCGCGAGCGCCGCGAAGAGCGCCGCGAGCAGCGCGAGGTCGAGGCTCGCGAGCAGGCGCAGGCTCGCCTCGTCGAGCGGCCGGCCGGCCATCGCGACCCGCGCGACGGCCGTCCAGGCCGGGCTCGGGTTGTAGCCGTGGTCGCGCCGGAACTGCGCGAGCGCCTCGGGAGGAACGAGGCGCAGGAACGCGCCGTGATCCCGTTGGAAGGCGCGCCAGCGCGGCTCGGAGAAGCGCGCGCGCACGCGCGCCTCCTCGCCGCGCAGGGTCTCGCTCGGCACGAGCGCGTTGTTGCGCAGATCGCGCAGCTCGCGCTGCGGCGCGCGCCCGGGCCGGCTCTCGCGCTCGGCGGCGAGCGAGGCGAGATAGAGCCCGTCGTAGCCGAGCTCGGGGAAATAACGCGATCCGAGCGCGTAGTGGAAGAGCTCCCAGTAGTGCGGCAGCTGCGGCTGGTGGAAGTGGCCGAAGTTCAGGTAGTGCGCGAGCGAGAGCAGCGCGGCCGCGCCGAGCGCGGCGTGCGAGAGCCCTCGCCGGTTGCGCAGGAGCAGCGCCGCGAGCGCGAGCGCGAGCACCGCGCATCCGACCCGGAGCTTGACGCGCATCGCGTCGCGCTCGGACCAGGGCAGGAGATCGGGCGCCCCGCGCCAGGCCGCCACCAGGCAGGCAAGCGCGAGCGCCGCGAGCGCCAGGGGCAGGACCCGGCGCGCGCTCAGGTGGTGTACTCCGCATTGATCCGCACGTAGTCGTAGGAGAGGTCGCAGGTCCAGACCCGCGCGCGGCCCGGACCGCGGCCCAGCACGACCTCGATCGGAATCTCGGCGCGCGCGAGCGCGCGCGCCGCACGCCGCCGGGCCGCCGGGCCGGCCGAGGCGCCGCGCTCGAAGACCACGACGCCGCCGAGGCTCACGCGGGTGTGCGGCAGGTCGAGCCGGACCCGGCCCGCCCCGACCGTCTGCAAGATCCGGCCCCAGTTCGGGTCGCCGCCGAAGAGCGCGGTCTTGACGAGCAGCGAGTTCGCGATCCGGCGCGCCGCGCGCTCGGCCTCGGCCGCGTTCCGCGCTCCGCGCACCTCGACCGTCACGAGCTTGGTGGCGCCCTCGCCGTCCCGCGCGAGCGCCTGCGCGAGCTCGCCGGCCACGGACTCGAGCGCGCGGCGCAGCGCGCGCGCGTCGCGGCCCGTCGCGCTCCGGATTGGGGCATGGCCCGCGGCGCCGTTCGCGAAGCAGAGCGCCATGTCGCTCGTCGAGCCCTCGCCGTCGACGGTCACGCGGTTGAAGCTCTCGTCCGCGACCGCGCGGAAGATCCGCCGCAGCACCGCGGGAGTCACGGCGGCATCGCAGGCGAGGAAGGCCAGCATCGTCGCCATGTCGGGCTGCAGCATGCCCGAGCCCTTGCAGATCCCGGTCACGCTCACGCTGCGACCGCCGATCCGCGCGCGCGCGGTCGCGAGCTTCGGAACCGTGTCGGTCGTCATGATCGCGCGCGCCGCGCGCGACCAGCCGGCCGGGGTCAGGCGCCGCGCGGCCAGGCCCACTCCGCTCCCGAGCTTCGCGAGGGGCAGCGGCTGGCCGATCACGCCGGTCGATGCGACGAGCAGCTCCGACTCGCCGAGCCCTGCAGCGCCCGCCGCGAGCGCCGCCATCGCGCGCGCGTCGCGCAGCCCGCGCGCGCCCATCGCGACGTTGGAGCAGCCGCTGTTCACCACCACGCCGCGCGCGCGCCCCGCGCGCACGCGCTCGCGCGAGACCTCGACCGGCGCGCCGACGAAGGTCGAGCGCGTGAACACGCCGGCCACCGCGGCCGGCCGGTCCGAGACGATCAGCGCGAGGTCCGGCGCTCCGCTCGATTTGAGACCGCAGGCGACGCCCGAGGCGCGAAAGCCGGGGACGACGGTGGAGCGAGCGGGCACCTCTCTCCCTCGAGCGATGGGGGCGCGGGCCTCACTGCCCGAGACCGTGGCACTTCTTGTATTTCTGACCGCTGCCGCAGGGACACGGGTCGTTGCGCCCGACCTTCGGGATCTGGCGCCGGGCTCCCGGGCCCGCGCCGCCCGCGTCGGGGCCGCGATTCACGCTCAGGCCCTGCGGCGGCGCGGCGGGCCGCGCGAAGGGCAGGCGCGGCTGCGCTGGCGCGGCGGGCCGCAGCGGCGCGGCGGCCGGCGGCGCCGGCAGCCCGGCCGCGCTCGCCGCGGGCGCCGGCGCGGGCGCCCGCTCGACGACCGGCTCGGGCAGCTTGAACTTGTGTGCGATCTCGAGCGCCTGGACGTCGATGCGCGCGTTCATTCCCTCGAAGAGCGCATAGCCCTCGCGCTGGTATTCGAGCTTCGGATCCTTCTGCGCGTAGCCCCGCAGGTTCGTCGCGTCGCGCAGGCCGTCCATGCTGTGCAGGTGGTCCTTCCACTGCGCGTCGAGCACGTCGAGCAGGATCTTGCGCTCGAAGTCGTCGAAGCGCGGATAGCCGAGGTTCGCGTACTCCTCGGCGTAGGCGTCGCAGCGCTTCTTCTTCTCCTCGAGCTGCGCGACGACGCGCTCGTAGACCGCGCGCCCGAGCGCGTCCCGCTCGAGCGGCGCCGACGCGCTCGAGCGGAAGATCTCGTCCTCGGGACGGAAGGCGATGCCGAACTGGCCCTCGAGCTCGCGCGCGAGATCCGCGAGCACCTCGGCCGTGGGCTCGCCCTTGTCCGGCCAGTGTGCGTCGAGCAGCGCGACGACCGCGCCCTCGCTCATCTCGAGGACCTCGCCGTGCACCTCCGCGCGCGAGAGCACGTCGCGGCGGCGCTCGTAGAAGGCGCGGCGCTGCCGGTTCATCACGTCGTCGTAGTCGAGCAGGTGCTTGCGCAGATCGAAGTTGCGCGCCTCGACCTTGGTCTGCGCGTTCTCGATCACGCGCGTGAGCAGCTTGTTCTCGATCGCCTCGCCGTCTTCGACGCCGACGCGGTCCCACCACTGCTTGACCCGATCGGACTCGAAGATCCGCAGCAGGTCGTCCTCGAGCGAGAGGAAGAACTGGCTCGAGCCGGGGTCGCCCTGGCGCCCCGAGCGGCCGCGCAGCTGGTTGTCGATGCGGCGGCTCTCGTGGCGCTCGGTGCCGATGATGTGCAGGCCGCCGGCGGCGAGCACCTCGTTCCGCTCGGCGCGGCACTCGGCCTCGAAGCGCGCGAAGGTGGCCTGGTACTCGGGGTGCGCCTTGTCGCCTCCGCACTTCGCGAGCGCGAGGAACTCGGGATTACCGCCGAGCACGATGTCGGTGCCGCGGCCTGCCATGTTGGTCGAGATCGTGACCGCGCCCTTGCGCCCGGCCTGCGCGACGATCTCCGCCTCGCGCGCGTGGTGCTTCGCGTTCAGCACGTTGTGGCGCACGCCGCGACGCCCGAGCTTCGCCGAGAGCATCTCCGAATTCTCGATCGAGATCGTGCCGACGAGCAGCGGCTGGCCCTTCTCGTGGCGCTCCGCGATCTCGTCGACGACCGCGTCGAACTTCTCGCGCTTGGTCTTGAACACGACGTCCGAGAGGTCCCTGCGGATCAGCGGCCGGTTGCTCGGGACCACGGTCACGTCGAGGTCGTAGATCTTCGCGAACTCGGGCGCCTCGGTGTCGGCCGTGCCCGTCATGCCCGCGAGCTTCTCGTACATGCGGAAGAAGTTCTGGAAGGTCACCGTCGCGAGCGTCTGGTTCTCGCTGCGGACGGCGATGCCCTCCTTGGCCTCGACCGCCTGGTGGAGGCCGTCGGACCAGCGCCGGCCCGTCATCTTGCGGCCCGTGAACTCGTCGATGATCACGACCTCCTTCTGGCCGCGCTCGTTGTCCTCGACCATGTAGTCGACGTCGCGCTTCTTCAGCGTGTGGGCCGCGAGCGCCTGGTTCACCGCGTGCAGCACCGGCATCATCTCGGGCGCGTAGAGGTTCTCGACGCGCAGGATCTTCTCGACGCGGTGCACGCCGTGCTCGGTCAGCGTGGCCGAGTGGTGCTTCTCGTCCACCCAGTAGTCGCCCGTCTCCTCGATCCCCTCCTTGTACTCGCCCTTGGTGCCCGCCTCGAGCTGCGGGATCACGCGGTTGACGACCGCGTAGAGCTGCGTGTTCTCCTCCGAGGGGCCGGAGATGATGAGCGGCGTGCGCGCCTCGTCGATCAGGATCGAGTCGACCTCGTCGACGATCGCGTAGTAGAGCTCGCGCTGGACGTAGTGCTGGAGACTGAACTTCATGTTGTCGCGCAGGTAGTCGAAGCCGAGCTCGTTGTTCGTGATGTAGGCGATGTCCGAGTGGTAGGCCGCGCGACGCGCCTGCTCGCTCGAGTCGTGCGTGATCACGCCGACCTGCAGGCCGAGGAAGCGGTGGACCTCGCCCATCCACTCGGAGTCGCGCTTCGCGAGGTAGTCGTTCACGGTGACCACGTGCACGCCGCGTCCCGTGAGCGCGTTCAGGTAGCAGGGAAGCGTCGAGACCAGGGTCTTGCCCTCGCCCGTCTTCATCTCCGCGATGCCGCCGTGGTGGAGCACGATCCCGCCGATCAGCTGGACGTCGTAGTGGCGCTGGCCGAGCGCGCGCTTGGCGGCCTCGCGCACGGCCGCGAAGGCCTCGGGCAGGAGCGCGTCGAGCGCCTCGCCCCTGGCGATGCGCTCGCGAAAGCGCGCGGTCTGGGCCGCGAACTCGGAATCCGGGAGCTTTGCCTGGGCCGCCTCGAGCTGGTTGATGCGCTCGATCAGCGCAAGGAAGCCCTTGATCACCCGCTCGTTATGGGTGCCGAAGATCCTGGCGAAGAGGCTCATGAGCATGGGCGGAAACGCGCTCCCGGGCGGGGTCGCGGCAGTGTACGGGAGTGCGGCAGCGCCGGCAAAAAAAGCCCGCAGCTGCGAGGCCGCTGCCGGCGGCGCGCCGGCCCGCCAGGAGGCCTAGTCGAAGATGTAATCGAGCGGGTTCACGGGCTTGCCCCGGACCTCGACCGTGTAGTGGAGGTGCGGTCCCGTGCTGCGGCCGGAATTTCCCATGCTCGCGATCACCTGTCCGCGCTCGACACGCTGCCCCGCGCTGACCGCCGCGTCCCGGAGGTGGCCGTAGATCGTCGTGATCCCGTGCCCGTGCTCGAGCTTCACGCAGTTGCCGAGGTAGCCGCACTTGCCGACCGTCGCGACGACGCCGCGCGCGGGAGCCAGGACGTCGGTGCCCGCGCGGCCCGCGATGTCGATCCCGGAGTGGAACTGCCGGCGGCCGGTGAAGGGCGAGGTGCGGTTGCCGAAGCCGGAGGTCAGCCAGCCCCGCGTCGGCCAGATCGCGGGCGACGACGCGAGCTCGTTCTGCTTGCTCTCGAGGCGATCCAGCAGCTCGACCAGCGAGAGCCGCTGCTCGTCGGCGCTGATCCCGAGGCGCTGCGCGAGCTCGCGCAGCGCGCCGGTGCGCTCGATCGCGTCGGCGGGAACGCCGGCGCCGAGCCCGAACGCGGCCGCGGCGCCCGCGGCCTGTGCGGCGCCCGCCTCGGGCGCTCCGCCGAGACCGAGCTCCGGCGCGGCTCCGAGATCGTCGGCGGCCGGGGAGACGTCTTCTCCCCCCGCGCCCGCGGCCCCTGGCAGGTTCGCGATGATCCGGATCTTGCGCTCGAACTCGCGCACCTGCTCGAGCTGCTGCGAGACCGCCGACAGCTCGGCCTCGACCGCCGCGATCTTCGCGCGGTTCCGCTCGGCTTCGCCCCGCAGCTTCACGAGCTCGGGGCGCTCGATGCGCAGCCCGACCCAGTCGATCATCGCGACGAGCGCGATCAGCGCGAGCCCTGCGACGACCCCGACGAGCTGGTGCAGGAACTTGCGCCGGACGTCGAAGCGGCGGATCGGCCGCGTCTCGTCCGTGACCAGGATCAGCGAATAGCGCTCCATGCTCCGCCCTCTTCCCGAACGCGCTGCGCCTAGCCCGGACAGCGAAACCTGAGCTCCAGCTTTCCGAGCTGGAGCGCATCGTCGTCGCCGAGCGGCCCGCGCGCGAGGCGATCGCCGTTCACCCGCGTCCCGTTGGTGCTCCCGAGGTCCTGCACGAAGAAGCCGTCCTCCGCGTCCCAGCCCACGGCTGCGTGCGAACGCGAGAGCGTCGGATCGGCGATCACGAGGTCCGCGCCGCGGCCGCGTCCGATCACCATCCAGTCGCGGTCGACGGGCACTTCGAGACCCGCGTAGAAGCCCTTCACGACGCGGACCGTGGCGCCCGGCGGCGGCGCTTCCGCGCCGCCCTGGCGCACAGAGTTCTCTCCCAAACGCGACACCCCCGCTCCATCGGAGCACGGCCTCCGCTGCTTGATGGACCTCGCGCGTGCGCAGAGCGCGCGCAAGTCGGATGCGTGTGGCTTTCTCGTCGGAGCTACGAGGCGCTGGCAGAGGGCCTGCGCCTGGTCTGCCGTCTGCTGTCGGCGGGCGGATTCCTTCCGGAGGCGAGCAGCTCCCGGGCATGCCGACGAGTTGCCTCTCCGACGACCTCGCCGCCGGCCATGCGCGCGATCTCCTCGACGCGCTCCTCGCCCTCGAGTCGCAGGACGGCTGCGCGCGTGCGACCCGCGCTCTCGTGCTTCTCGACGCGGAAGTGGACGTCGGCGAGCGCCGCGACCTGCGGCAGATGGGTGATGCAGATCACCTGATGCAGGGCGGCGAGCTCGGCGAGACAGCGGCCGACGCGCAGCGCCGCGCGGCCGCCGACCCCGGCGTCGACCTCGTCGAAGACCAGCAGCATGCCGCCCTCCGCACCGCGCGAGGCGTTCTTGAGCGCGAGGAACACGCGCGAGAGCTCGCCCCCCGAGGCGACGCGGCGCAGCGCGCGCGGCGCCTCGCCGGCATTCGCGCTGAAGCAGAACTCGGGCGCCTCGCGGCCCTGGCTGCCGCAGGGCAGCTCCGGCGGCGGCGCGAGCGGAGTCAGCGCCACGCCGAAGCTCGCGTCGGGCATCGCGAGCTCGCGCAGCGTCGCCTCGACCTGCTTCGCGAGGCCGCTCGCCGCGCGCGAGCGCCCTTTCGAGAGCTTGCGCGCCGCGGCGTCGACCCGCGCGACGAGGGGCTCGCGGCTCGCGCGCAGCTGCGCCTCGCGATCGCCCGCGCTCTCGAGCGACGCGAGCTGTGCGCGCAGATCCTCGCGGAAGCGCAGCAGGTCGGAGAGCTCCGGGCCGTACTTGCGCAGCCGCTTCTCGATCTCGTGCAGCGTCGACTCGAGCCCGGCCAGCCGCTCGGGATCCGCGTCGACCGAGGCGCAGAAGCCCTCGACCTCGAGCGCGGCCTCGCGCAGCTCGGCCTCGGCCGCATGCAGCCGGTGCGCGAGCGGCTCCTGCGCGGGGTCCAGCTTCGCGAGACCCTCGATCCGGCGCGCGGCCTCCCCCGCGAGGTCCGCGGCTCCGCGCAGCTCTCCCTCGCCGGCATCGCCGACGAGCAGCGCGAGCGCCGCTGCGCCCTGCTCGCGAAAACGCTCCGCGTGGAACAGGCGCGTGCGCTCCGAGCGCAGCGCCGCGAAGGCCTCGGGCGTGAGCTCCACGCTCTCGAGCTCCGCGAGCTGGAATCCGAGGAAGTCGCGGCGCTGCTCGCGCTCGGCCGTCTCGCGCGCGAGGCGCTCGCACTCCGCATCGATCCGGCGCAGCTCGGCGATGCCCTGCTCCACCTCGCGCCGCAGCTCGACGAGCCCGCCGATCCGGTCGAGCAGCTCGCCGTGGACCTCGGGCCGGCGCAGGCGCTGCGAGTCGTGCTGGCTCGAGATCTCGACGTGGTCGCCGAGGATCTCGGCGAGCGCGGCGACCGGAACCAGCTGCCCCGCGAGCCAGGCGCGCGAGCGCCCCGCGGCCGAGAGCGCCCGCGAGACCACGAGCTCGTGCCCCTCGAGCTCGGTGCCGCGCGCCGCGAGCGCGCGCTCGAGCTCGGCCTGGCGCCGGGTGTCGAAGATCGCCTCCACCTGCGCCGAATCCGCGCCGCTGCGCACCGTCTCGGCCGAGCCGCGCGCCCCGGCGAGCAGCGCGAGCGCGGAGAGCACGATCGACTTGCCCGCTCCGGTCTCGCCCGTGAGCACGTTCAGGCCCGGCCCGAGCTCGAGCACGGCGTCCTCGACGAGCGCGACGTTCCGGATCCGCAGCGTCTCGATCACCGGGCCCCCCAATGCAGCTTCTGGCGCAGGACCTCGAAGGGATTCCGGTCCGGCGCGACGAGCAGCCGCGCGGGGTGCTCGGAGCGCTCGACCCGCACGACGTCGCCCGACGCGAGATCGCAGCCGACCTGCCCGTCGACCGTCAGGTGCACTTCGCCGCTGCGCGCCGGCAGGAGGCGGATCGCGAGCCGCGTCTCGGGCGCGAGCACGAGCGGGCGCTGCGAGAGCGTGTGCGGGCAGATCGGGGTCACGAGCATCGCCTCGAAGCCCGGAGGCAATAGCGGTCCGCCGGCCGAGAGCGAGTAGGCGGTCGAGCCGGTCGGCGTCGCGAGGATGAGTCCGTCGGCGTGGTAGGTCGTGACCGACACGTCGCCCGCGAGCATCTCGAGCTCCACCATGCGCGAGAGCGCGGTGTTCGAGATCACGGCATCGTTCAGCGCGAGGAAGGACTGCTCGCCCCCGGCCGCGCGCTCGACCCGCACCCCGAGGCGCATGCGCAGCTCGATCGCATAGCGGCCGGCGAGCACCTCGGCGAGGCGGTCGAAGAGCTCGGCGCGCGGGATCTCGGCGAGGAAGCCGAGCGTGCCGAGGTTGACCCCGAGGATCGGCACCGGACGCGGGCCGAAGGCGCGCGCGACCGCGAGCAGCGTGCCATCGCCGCCGAGCACGACGCCGAGCTCGACCTTCGCGGCGAGCTCGTGCCGCTGCAGGCCCTCGGCTCCGAGCGAGGCGGCGGCCTCGCGATCGAGCAGGACCTCGTGGCCGCGCGCCTCGAGCCACTGCGAGAGCTCGCGCACCGCAGGCCCGAGATCGGGACGCCCGGGCTTGAGGCAGATGCCCACGCTGCGGTACGCCGTCACGGCGGGGGAATATCCCATCTTGCTAGCCTCGCCGCATGTCCCGCTCGCGCTCCACCCCGCCCGATGCGCCCGCGCTGTTCCCCGCAGCGTCCGGCGCACCGGCGGCGGCGGCGCGCGAAGCCCGGCGGGAGCGAAGTGCCGAGGACGAGCGCGCGAGCGCATCGGCGCCGCTGGCCGAGCGCATGCGGCCGCGCGCGCTGGACGAGGTCGTGGGCCAGCAGCACCTGCTCGCCCCGGGCGCGGCGCTGCGCGCGCTCGCCGACTCCGGCCAGCTGCCCTCGCTGCTGCTCTGGGGACCTCCCGGCAGCGGCAAGACGACGCTCGCGCGGCTGCTCGCGCAGGGCGCGGGCCTGCGCCTCGCGGCGCTCTCGGCGATCATGGCGGGCGTCAAGGAGATCCGCGAGGTGGTGGAGCAGGCGCGCGCCGACCGGCGCCACGGCCGGCGCACGGCGCTCTTCCTGGACGAGATCCACCGCTTGAATCGCGCCCAGCAGGACGCGCTGCTGCCGCACGCCGAGTCCGGCAGCGTGACCCTGATCGGCGCGACCACCGAGAACCCGAGCTTCGAGGTGATCGCGCCGCTGCTCTCGCGCTGCCGCGTGTTCACGTTGCGGCGGCTCGAGCCCGGGGCGCTCGCAGCGCTGGTGCTGCGCGCGGCGGGCGATCCGGAGCGCGGGCTCGGCGCGAGCGGCCTCGAGCTCTCCGCGCCGGTCGCGGAGGCGATCGCGCACGCGGCCGACGGCGATGCGCGGCGCGCGCTCGGCCTGCTCGAGGCCGCCGCCGCGATCCACCAGAGCCGCCGCGCGGGCGGCCCGCTCTCGGCGGAAGCCGTGCGCGAGGCCGCCGGCAGCCAGATCCTCCTCTACGACCGCGATCGCGAAGAGCACTACAACCTGATCTCCGCGTTCATCAAGAGCCTGCGCGCGAGCGATCCCGACGCGGCGCTCTACTACGCGGCGCGCATGCTCGACGCGGGGGAAGACCCGCTCTTCCTCGCCCGCAGGATGCTGATCTTCGCCTCCGAGGACGTCGGCAACGCCGAGCCGGCCGCGCTGCCGCTCGCGCTCGCCGCCTACCAGGCCTTCGAGCGGCTGGGCCTGCCCGAGGGCCGGATCCCGCTCGCGCAGGCGATCACCTTCCTCGCCTGCGCGCCCAAGAGCAACGCGAGCCACGCGGCCCTGGGCCTGGCCAGCGCCGCCGCGAGCGAGCGCGGCTCGCTGCCGGTGCCGATGCACCTGCGCAACGCGCCGACGCGACTGCTGCAGGAGCTCGGCTGCGGCGCCGGCTACGAGTCCCCCCACGGCGCGCCGGAGCACTTCGTCGCGCGCGCGAACCTGCCCGACGCGCTGCGCGGCAGGCGCTTCTACGAGCCCGGCAGCGAGGGTGCAGAAGCGGCGATCGCGGCGCGCCTCGCGGACTGGCGCTCCCGGCGCGGGGAGTGAGCGCCCGCGGCGCGCGGGGACCGCTCGCGAGCCGGACTAGCAGCGCGGCTCGACTTCGACCCGGTTGCGGCCCGCGCGCTTCGCGCGGTAGAGCGCGGCGTCGGCCGCGGCGACCAGATCCTCGGGGCTCGAGAGCGCCGGATGCCAGGCGGCGAGCCCCGCGGAGAGCGTCACCACCGCGCTGCGGCCGTCGCCGAGCGGAACCGGGGTCGCCGCGACGCGCTCGCGCCAGCGGTCCGCGAAGATCTGCGCGCCCGCGAGCGCGCTGCCGGGCAGCACCACGATCAGCTCCTCGCCGCCGTAGCGGCCGGCCACGTCGGTCGCGCGCAGGCTCTGCTGGAGCTGGTCCGAGACGCTCCGGAGCACGGCGTCACCGCCGGGATGTCCGAAGGAATCGTTGATGCGCTTGAAGTGGTCGAGGTCTGCGAGGCAGACGACGAGCGGCCGCTCGTAGCGGCGGCTGCGCAGGAACTCGACTGCGAGCAGCTCCTGGACGTAGCGCCGCGTGCGCAGCCGGGTCAGCGAATCCACGCTCGAGAGCTGCGCGAGCATCGCATTCTTCTCGCGCAGCTCGTCCTGGAGCCGCTTGAGCTTGAGGTGCAGGCGCAGGCGCGCCACGAGGTCCACCGGATGGAAGGGCTTCGCGATCGAGTCGCAGGCGCCCGCCTCGAGCAGCCGCGCGCGGCGCTCGATGTCGGCCGATCCGGTCAGGAACACGAAGGGGACGTTCTCGATCGGCGCACCGGCGACCTTGAAGTGCAGCAGCTTCTCGCCCTCGAGACCCGGCAGCTCGAGGTCGCAGAGCACGACGTCGACCGGCTCGCCGAGCAGGAGGCGCAGACCCGATAGGCCGTCCGCCGCCTCGAGCACGCGCTCGAAGATGCCCTCGGCCTCGATCGCCGCGCGCGCGCGCGCGCGCTGGCTGGCCGAGTCGTCGATGATCAGGAGCGTCGCCAGGTCGATCCCCCGTTCCGCTGCGCGCGCAGCGGCGCTATCGGCAGAACGCGCTGGCGCGGCGAGCGGAAGCGGGCCCTCAGCGGCAGGCGGGCAGCACGCGCGCGCCGCACTCGATCAGCGCCTGCACGTGACGCGAGGCCGCCTCGAAGGGCTGCGAGAGGATGCGCGGCTCTCCGAGCGACAGGCAGTTGTCCGGCAGCGGCTGCTGCAGGCAGCTCGCGACCGTGCGATCGGGGCGCGCGCGCGCCTGGCCGCCGCCGCCGGGCAGCTCCGGGCCGAAGGCCTCCCCCTTGGCCTCGTCCTCGTCGCCCTCCCCGCCGGCCCCGTCTCCGTCGCCGTCGCCGGGCTCGAAGCGCTTCGCGAGATCGATCGGCCGCAGCGGCAGGACCACCATGCGCTGGTAGCCCGGCGCGACCGCCTCGCCCGCGCGCGCCGCCGCGGCGCCGCCCGGCACGTCCACCACCGAGCTCGCGTACTCGTCGAAGAGCGCGACCTCGATCTCGACCGAGATCGGCAGCGCGCCCGAATCCTCGAGCTGGGAGGAGTCCCAGCTCTCCTGCCAGTCTCCGGCCTCGCTCAGGAAGCGCAGGCGGAAGCGCTCGACGTTGCCGGCGACGAGCTGCGAGTCCTCGACCTCGGGGAATTCGCGGTCGAGCCCCTCGGGCAGCCGCGGAGACGACCAGCGCCGCAGCTCGTAGAGACCATCTCCCTCGACCTCCCCCTCCACGAGCAGATAGGCCAGCACCTGGAAGTCGGACTCGCGCCGCTCGCCCTCGTCCGCGCGCAGGCTGCGCCCGCGCGTCATGAACTTGATCTGGTCCGAGCCCTCGGAGCTGAAGCGGCTCTCGGCCAGGAAGAGCCAGGGGTGGGCCAGCGGATCGAGCTCCTCTGGCTTCGCGACCAGCACTGCGGCCTGCAGATCGCGCGCCACCCGGTCGAGCACCGACATCGCGTGGCGCAGCTGCCGGGTGCCCTCGACCGCGCGTTGGGTCGCGCGCGACAGGTCGACGTAGGTGTTCGCGGTCACGCCGATCACGAGCACGGTGAGCAGCACCACGGCGAGGACTTCGATCAGCGAGAAGCCGGATCGCGGTCGCGCGGCGCGCGGCAGCCCGAGCGCAGTGGGCGCGGCAATGCCCTCGTCGCGCGCCATGGACGCTCTCCTCGCGAGTGGTCTTGGCCCCGCAGGGTACGGGTACGACCTGCGCAAACAAGGTCCTCGGCCTCGCGCGCCCCGCACCTGATGCCTCCTTCGATCGGGTGTTTTTTGCCTCAAGTGATCTGCGGCACATCCGAAAGGAAGGGAGCCCCGACGCCTGAGCGTAGGGCCAGACCATCAGGAGCCCCCCATGTCTCGATTCTCCCTGGCCTCGATCACGATCTGCCTCGCACTCGTCGCCGGCAGCGGCTGCGCGACCGGCGCAGGCGCACCGGGCGCGCCCGGCGAGCTCGCCCGCCTCCAGCCCCTCGAGCCCCGCGGACCCGGCGCCGTCTTCGCGACGGTCGACTCCGCGGCCCTCGATGGTCTGCTGCTGGCCTACCTCGAGAGCGAGAAGAGCGACCGCCCGAGCCGACGCCTCGCGCGCGGCAGCACGGTCTTCCCGGTGGAGGGCGGCTACAGCTACTCGCCCCTCGCCACCGCCGACCCCGACCAACCCGGGCGCGTGCCCCTCGTGCTCAAGCCCGGCGACGTCGCGCACTTCCACACCTATCCGCGCGGGAGCAGCCGGATCAACCGGATCAACGAGAAGCACTCGCCCAACGATCGCGCCAACGTGGACCGGCGCGATCCGCTCAAGCGCCCCTCCTTCGTGCTGACGCCTTCGCTGCGCGTGCAGCGCTACGACGGGCGCAGCAGCGAGAAGCTCGTCGCGCGCATCGACCCGCAGGCGCCGGGCGTGGTCGTCGCGCAGGTGGACCGCTAGGGCGGGGCAGCCGAGCGCTGCCAGACGACGAAGTGCTCGCTGCGCAGCGCCGGGCGGAATCCGAGCTGCGCGAGGCGGGCCGGCGGCGGTCCCACGATCGCCTGGAGCATCTGCTCCGAATCGGGGATCAGCACCGGCAGCGCGCCGCTGCGCAGCGCCGCATCGAGCGGCTGCTGCCAGTGGCGCGCGGTGCTTCCGATGCGCTCGAAGAAGCCCTGCGCCGCGGTGTCGCGCCACGCGCGCAGCCAGCCGTCGCGCTCGGCGCGCAGCGCGGCGTCGCGGTAGACGCCGTAGGTCTCGGGGAAGCGGATCAGCGGGCGCCGGCCCGCCTCGAAGCAGAGGAAGGCCGGGGCGACCACGGCCGCGTCCGGGCTCGAGGCCTCGCGCAGCGCGTCCGCGAGCGCCGTCACCTCGCTGCGGGCCAGATAGCCGAAGCCGTACACGGCGCCGCGCTCCCAGCTCTCGTTGCGCAGCGGTGTGGGGCCGGCCAGACAGGCGAGCGTGAAGAGCGCCGGGGCGAGAGCGCGCGCGAGCGGCAGCGGTCCGCGCGGCGCGGCGCCGCGCACGCGGGCCAGTCCGCACCACACCCGCTCCGCCCCGTGGCCCGCGAGCGCGGCGAGCGCGGGCAGCAGCTCGAGGAAGTTGTGGGCCCATACGGTCGGGCTCAGGAAGCCGTAGAACGCGTAGCCGAGCGCGACCCACGCGAGCAGCGTCAGCGCCTGCGCGCCCGGTCGGCGCCGCGCGAGCGCGAGCGCGCCGCACGCGAAGAGCGGTGCGAGCAGGTCGAGCACGCGCGCCGGATAGAGCGGCGCGGCGATCGCTGCGTAGTGCCCCTTGCTCAGGTGGAAGAGCCCGATCTGGAGCCAGAACGCGGAGCCGTAGACGGCGCCGCAGACCAGCAGCGAGGCCGCGAGCCCGCCGGCGAGCCACGCGGCCGCGCGCAGCGCGCCGCGCGCGTCGCCCCGGCCCCACGCGAGGTGACCCAGCACGGCGCAGGCCGGAATCAGCGAGGTCAGCTTGATCGCGGCTGCGAGCCAGAGGCAGAGGCCGATCGCCGCGCTCGCTGCCGCGGAGGCGCGCGGGCTGCGAAACGCGAGAAGCAGCGCCGCGGCGAGCGCGAGCGCCGCGAAGCTCTCGCGCTCGAAGACGTGGTAGCGGAAGCCGAGCGAGCTCCAGGCGAAGAGGCACGCGCCGAGCACGCCCGCGCGCCGGCCGAAGGCGCGGGTCCCGAGTCGCAGCACCAGCACGCTCGTCCCGAACAGCGCGAGTGCGCTCAGCAGCTCGATCGAGCGGTGGCTGGCTCCCGCGAGCCAGAGCCAGGCGGCGACGGCGAATTCGAGCAGCGGCAGGTGCGGGTGGACGAAGTCGAGGTAGGGGCGCTCGCCGAGGCGCACGAGCAGGGCACTCGCGAGGTAGAAGTCGTCCTCCACCCAGACCCACGGCGCGAGCATCCGGAGCAGCCGCGGGGCCGCGAGCAGCGCGAGGACGCCGAGGCCTGCGCGCCAGGCGACCCGGTCTCCCGCTCGCGCGCCGTCGGATCGCCCGGCGTCGCGCTGCGGGACCGGCTCCGGCGCTGCGCCCATGCGCGGCGACTGTATCGCGCCCGCGGCGCGCGCCGTCCTCAGGCGCCGCAGCCGAACTCGCTCGCGACGTCGGCGAGGCGCAGCGCGATGGGCCGCGGTCCGGCGGGCTCTGCGAGGCGCAGCCCGCGCCGGAGCCAGCGCCGCAGGGCCGCGAAGGCCCGGGCCTCCGGCAGCGCGTTGCGCAGGTTGCGCGCGTGCACCACGCAGAGCCAGGCGGCCTCTCCCTCGAGCTGTCGGACCGGGGCCACGCTCGAGAGCGCCTCGTGCGACACGCACCAGGCCGTCAGCGGAGCGGCTGCGAACTCCGGCTCGAAGAGCGAGACGAAGGGGTTCGCCTCGTGGCGCCACGCGTAGAGATCGCCGAGGCGGTCCGCGTCTGCCGCGCAGACATAGCCCTGGGGCAGGTTCAGCCATTCGCGCCGGCGCGCCTCGGCGCAGGCCGCCTGGACGCGCGCGAGCGCGCCGCGCTGCAGCGCGTCGTCGTTGTCGAGGCGCGTGGTGCAGAGGCTGCGCGTGTCCGGGCGCAGCGCCGCGACCACCTGCGGCACGAGCTCGCGGTAGTGCGCAGCGAAGCGCAGCTCGAAGGGGGCCTTCGCGGCGCAGGCCTCGGCGCGCCGGCGGAAGCGCTCCGGCGTGCGCTCGTCGAAGAACACGAGCCAGCGGAATTCGCGCAGCGACTGCGCGCGCACCGAGGGCAGACAGAAGCGCTCGAAGAGCCCGAAGCGGTGTTCGAGCCAGGCGTCGCTGCGCACGGGGACTGCGCGCCGATCCCGCTGCCACGGGTCGAAGGGCACGTTGAAGCGCGTGAGCAGCAGGTGCTCGAAGCCGCGAGTCACGCGACGACCTCGATCCGCGCGACGGCGCCCGCCTCGGAGTGCGGCTCCGCCCCGCCCTCCCAGAGCGGAAAGCCGCGCGACAGCTGCTCCGCGAGCGCCCGCACGCGCTCGCGACACGCCGGGCCGAGGGCTTCGCGCGCAGCGTCGCGCACGCTCGCAGCGCGCGCGACCGGAGCCTCGACGCGCTCGCGCAGCGCGCGCCGCAGGGCGCGCGGAAGCGCCGGCCGCAGCCCGCGCCAGAGCGGAGTCGCGCGCAGCGCAGCGAGCCACGCGGGCCGCCGCGAGGGCAGCGCCGCAGGCGTGGCGTTTCGCGCCTCGAACTCGGCGCGCACGGCCGCCGCGGGGTCCAGCCCGAGCCAGCTCCAGACGCCGGCGAGCTCGCGCCGCGGATCGCGCTCGATCTCCTCGAGCACCACCACGCGGATCTGCTGCGCCGGGAAGCAGCGCCGGTAGCGCGCGAGCTGCATCGCGTAGTCCCCGAAGAGCAGGTAGTGCGGATCCTCGCGGAAGGCGACCCGCGGATCCCGGCGCTCGCCGTGCACCTGCCAGTTGAACCAGTAGTGGCTGACCGCGCGCGCGATCGGGTCGCGCACGAGGTAGAGGATGCGCGCGTCCGGCGCATAGCCCGCGATGCGCTCCGCGGTCCCGGCGAAGAGCGGGGCCTTTGCGTACTCGGTGCTCGACTCGCCGCGGAACCGGCAGTCGCGCCCCGCGCGGAACAGCGCCTCGTAGGCCGCCGCGCCGCCGGGCCAGAGCTCCGGCCGCGTGAAGAAGCGCGGCTCCTTGGGCTCGCTCATGTAGAGATCCGGGTGCTGCGCGAGCGCGCGGTGCAGCGCACTCGTGCCCGCCTTCATCGCCCCGATCAGGAACAGGTTCGGCCCTGCCGCCACGCGCGGATCTCCCGATCCGCTTCATCGGCCCGCGGCGCGGATCGATGGAGCCGCGGGTGGGGGACGCCCCGGGCTTTGACGGCCTCGCGCCGCGCATGCGATCCTCGCTTGCGTGACGGCGCGAGAGGTCGCCTCGGAGCGCGGGGCGATCGCGGAGCTCGTCCGGCTCGGCAAGAGCTTCCGCGGCATCCCCGCGCTGCGAGACGTCGACCTCGCGCTGCGCGCGGGCGAGGTGCACGCGTGGGTCGGCGAGAACGGCGCCGGGAAGTCCACGCTCGCGCGCGTGCTCGCGGGCCTGCATCCCGACTACTCCGGCGAGATCCGGATCGCGGGGCGCCCCGTGCGCCTCGCGAGTCCCGCAGTGGCGACCGCCCGCGGCATCGCGCTCGTCCAGCAGGAGCCGCAGCTGGTTCCCGAGCTCTCGGTCTGCGAGAACATCTGCCTGGGCCGCGAGCCGCGCAGCCGCGTCCTCCGCCTGCTCGAGCGCGGGGTCATGCGCCGCCGCGCAGCCGCGCTGCTCGCGGGCCTCGGCAGCGCGCTCGATCCCGACGCGCGGGTCGCCGGCCTCGCTCCCGGAGCCCGCCAGCTCGTCGAGATCGCAAAGGGACTCGCCGCCGAGCCGCGGCTGCTGCTCTTCGACGAGCCCAGCGCCTCGCTCTCCCAGCGCGAGGTCGCGGACCTGCTGGCGCGCGTGCGCGCGCTGCGCGCGCGCGGCACCGGCGTCGTCTACGTCTCGCATCGGCTCGACGAGGTGTTTGCGCTGGCCGACCGGATCAGCGTGCTGCGCGACGGCGCACTCGTCGCGAGCGCGCCGCGCGGCGACTGGGACGAGGCCTCGCTGCTGCACGCGATGGTCGGCCGCGCGCTCGCGCCGCGCCGCGACCGCGCGCGCGCCGGCCCCGCTGCGCCGCTGCTGCGCGTCTCCGGCCTCGGCCGGCGCGGCGCCTTCGAAGACCTCCACTTCGAGCTCCGGCGCGGCGAGATCCTCGGGCTCGCGGGACTCGCGGGCGCCGGCCGCAGCTCGATCCTGCGCTCGCTCTTCGGGCTCGCCCCGGCAGAGCGCGGATCGCTCGCGATCGACGGCGCGCCCGCGCGCATCGCGCGCCCCGGCGACGCCCTGCGCCACGGCATCTCCTTCGTGCCGGAGGACCGCCAGCGCGAGGGCCTGATCCCGGAGCTGAGCGCGCGCGAGAACATCGCATTGCTCGGCAGGGCCGGTGCGCCGCGGCGCGCGTGGATCGACGCGCCGCGCGAGCGCGCGGAGGTGGCCGCGGTCGCAGCGCGCGTCGGGCTCCCGCCGGAGCTCGGCGAGCGGCAGGTGCGCCGCCTCTCGGGAGGCAACCAGCAGAAGGTCCTGCTCGCCCGCGCGCTGCTGCAGCAGCCGCGGCTGATCCTGCTCGACGAGCCGACCCACGCGATCGACGTCGCCGCGAAGGCCGAGATCCACGCGCGCATCCTCGAGCTCGCGGCCGCGGGGACGGCGGTGCTGCTCGCGAGCTCGGAGCTGCCGGAGCTGCTCGCGCTCTGCGACCGCATCCTCGTGCTGCGCGCGGGCGGGGTGGTGGCCGAGCTCGCGGGCGACCGGGCCGACGAGCGCGCGCTGCTCGCGGCGGCGTCGGGCTCGGCGCTCGCGCGGGCCGCGTCGTGATCCGCGCCTGCGCCGCGCGCGCGCGCCGCGCCGACACGCGCGCGCTCGGGCTCTACGCGGCGCTCGCACTGCTCGTTCTGGGCTTCTCGCTCGCGAGCCCCGCCTTCCGCAGCGCGGAGAACCTCTCGCTCGTGCTGCGCCAGGTCTCGGTGAACGGGATCCTCGCGGTCGGCATGACCTTCGCCGTGCTGAGCGCCGGCATCGACCTCTCGGTCGGCTCGCTGCTGGCGGTCGCGGGCCTCGTCTCGGCGCTGCTCGCGCAGCGCGAGCCGGGCGCGCTCGGGATCGCGCTCGCGCTCGGCGCACCCTGCGCGGTCGGAGTGCTGGGCGGCCTCGTGAACGGCGGGATCGTGGCCTACACGCGCGTCTCGCCGCTGATCGTCACGCTCGGCACGCTCACGGCCTACCGCGGCTTCGCCGTCTGGTTCCGCGTGAACCCGGTCTACGAGCTGCAGCCGTGGTACCGCGAGCTCGGCCGCCTCGAGCTCGGACCGCTGCCGCTGCCGGCGCTCGTCTTCTTCGGCTGCGCGGCGCTCGCCTCGCTGGTGCTCTCGCGCACGCGCTTCGGGCGCCACGTCTACGCGGTCGGGGGCAACGAGGCCGCCGCGCGCGCGGCCGGCATCGACGTCGCGCGCGTGAAGCTCGCGGTCTACGCGATCAGCGGCTTCTGCGCCGGCCTCGCGGCGCTCGTGCTGACCGCGCGCCTCGGCGCGGCGCAGTCCGTGGCGGGTCAGGGCTTCGAGCTGCAGGCGATCGCGGCGGTCGTGGTCGGCGGCGCGAGCCTCTTCGGCGGCCGCGGCCGGATCCGGGACAGCGTGGCCGGCGCGCTCTTGATCGGCGTGCTCTTCAACGGACTCGTGCTGCTCGACGTGCCCTCGCCGGTCCAGCAGATGCTGATCGGTGCGATCATCGTCGGCGCGGTGTGGATGGACGCGGCACTGCGCGGGAGGGACGACCGGTGAATCGGAGGGGAGCCCGCTGGCTCGCACTCACCGCGTGCTGCGCGGCTCTCGGCTGTGGCGAGGAGCGCGCGCGCAGCGCACCCGGCCCGGAGCCCCGGGACGCGCGCGCGACCGCGCAGCCCGCGCTGCGGGTCGGGGTCTCGTACCAGGCGCTGCGCTTTCCCTTCGTCGCCGCGCTCCAGCGCGCGGCGCTCGCGCGCGCGAGCGCGCTCGGCGTCGAGCTCGTCGAGGCGGACGCGGGCAACGACGTCGCGACCGAGCTCGCCAACGTCGAGAACCTGCTGCTGCAGGGGATCGCCTGCCTCGCCTTCGAAGCCACGAGCCTCGACGGCTCGCTCGCCTCGATCGAGGCGGCCAACCGCGCGGGCGTGCCGGTCGTCCAGTTCAACGGCCGCGCGCGCGGCGGCGAGAGCGTGAGCTTCGTCGGCTCCGACCAGCGCGAGTCGGGCGACCTGCTGGGCGGCTGGCTCGTGGAGCAGCTGCGCGCGAGCGGCAAGCCCTCGCTGCGGGGCCTCTACCTGCGCGGGCTCGCGGGCCAGGTCACGGACCTGGCCCGCAGCGAGGCGCTGCACGCGCGCCTCGAGCGCGAGGGGCTGCGCTCTCGGATCGAGCTGATCGAGCAGCACGCGGACTACGACCGCGGCCGCGCCCAGGGCGTCAGCGAGTCGCTGCTCGCCGCGCACCCGGAGCTCGACCTGATCGTCGCGAACAACGACGACATGATCCTCGGCGCGCTCGAGGCGGTGGAGGCGCGCGGCCTCGGAGGTCGCGTCGCGCTCGCGGGCGTCGACGGACTGCCCGAGACGCTGACCCGGATCGCCGAGGGGCGCATCGCCGCGACCGTGTTCCAGGATCCCGAGGGCCAGGGCGCGGGCGCGATCCAGGCCTGCGCAGACCATCTCGCGGGCAGGCCGCTCGCGCCCGAGATCCTGATCCCCTTCGAGCTCGTCCACGCCGGAAACGTCGCGGGCTTCGCCGAGCGCGCGCGGCGCGTCTACGCGACGCACTAGGCCGGCGCGTCCAGTCGCAGCATTGGGCCGGCGCGTCCACTCGAAGCGCTGGGCCGGCGCGTCAGGCGACCTCGATCGGACTCGCGTCGAGGCCGAGCAGCTCGAGCGTCGTGCGACCCGCGCGCAGCTCGGCGAAGATCTTCTGCTCGCGCGCGGCGCGGCCGCGCGCGCTGGCGAGCACCTCGCCGAGCCGCCCGACCGGAACACAGGCCACGCCATCCGCGTCGCCGACGATCCAGTCGCCCGCGCAGACCGGCGCGCCGCCGATCCAGATCGGGTGGCCCGCGCTCCCCGGGAGCTCTTTGCTCGCGCCGCGCAGCACGAGCCCCGTCGCGAACACCGGGAAGCGGTGGGCGTGCAGGGCCGCGACGTCGCGCACGCCACCGTCGATCACGAGGCCCGCCAGTCCGCGCGCCTGTGCGGCCACGCAGAGCACCTCGCCCCAGAAGCCGCGCTCGCGCTCGCCGCCCATCTCGGCCACGAGGCAGCTGCCGCGCGGCGCGCGCGCGACCGCGACGTGCAGCGCGAGGTTGTCGTTCGCGGCGCAGCGCACCGGATAGGCCGGCGCCGCGAGGCGCGCCCCCACCCAGGCGGCCCGGATCCGCGGCGGCAGCGCGGCGGCGCCGGACTCGCCGAGCGTCGCGGTTCCGAGTCCCTGCAGTGCGGCGGCGGTCTCACTCGGCTGCATGCGATCTCCTTCGCGGCTGGAGCCCCAGGCGCTGTAAGATAGGCGGTCGGATCGGCCAGCGGCCTCGCGCGCCGCGAGCCGCCGCCAGACGAGCATCCCCCGCGGAGGTCCCATGGACGTGCGCTCGATCGAGCACGTGGTCCCGACGGTCGAACACAACGGCACGGTGCCGGTCTGGTGGCTCGTGAAGCCGCGCGAGATGTTCGAGCTCACGCGCGGCGGACACCTCGAGCTCGTGAGCGAGTTCGAGGTCGCCGGCGGAGGCCGGGTCGATCCGCACCAGCACCCGACCCACGAGTTCTACTACGTGACCTCCGGGCGCGGTCTGATGACGATCGCGGGCGAGGAGCGCGAGATCCGGCAGGGCGATCTCGTCCACATCCCACCGGACACCGTGCACAGCCTGCGCCCGGTCTCGGACAACGCGCCGATCCACTGCTTCTGCTTCGCGGTCGGCGTTCCGGGCGCCGGGCCGGTCGACTACACCCAGCACTGAAGCGCGCTCCGGCATGTCGCACCGCGTGATGCGGCTCGAGCTGCTGCCGCTCCACCCCGCGCGCTTCTCGGCCTTCGGCCAGCTGCCCGCGGAGGAGGGCAGCGAGGGCGATCGCGCGGATCTCGAGTTCCGCTGGAGCGATCCCCACCTCAACACGATCTCGCACCGCGGGGACGAGGTCGAATGGAGCGCGCGGGGTCCGCTCTGCGAGCTCTTGAACCGCCACGACAGCCACACCCAGGCGCTGATGCCGCTCGACGCCGACGCGCTCGTCGTGGTCGCGCCGGCCGCGGCGGACTTCGCGCGCGCGGAGCACTTCGCCCGGGTCCAGGCCTTCCGCGTGCGCCGGTACGAGTGCTTCGCGCTGCACCGCGGCACCTGGCATTGGGGTCCCTACCCGCTCGCGCGCGGAGGCAGCGTGCAGCTGCTCAACGTCCAGGGCCGGCGCTACCGGGAGGACAACGCGATCGCCTGGCTCTCGCGCGACCACGGGGTCCGCTACGAGGTTCTCGTCACCGGCGACTGAACCCCCTCCCCCGGAATCCAGTCGCGCGGGCGCGGGCCCCGGGCGCGGGCGTTCCGGCCGACGGGTCCCGTGCCCGCCGCGCGCGGCGGAGAACCGGCTAGGAGCCGCGCAAGGCCCGATAGCGGCGCAGCTCCGGAACGCGCAGCGCGACGACGGCCACCACGACGAGGCTCGCGATCCCGCCGCTCACGACGGAGAAGGTCGCGCTCGTCACGGCCGCGACGAAGCCCGACTCCACCGCTCCGAGCTGGTTCGACGCGCCGATGAAGAGCATGTTGACCGAGCTCACGCGGCCGCGCAGCGCGTCCGGCGTCGCGAGCTGGATCACCGTGCTGCGCATCACGACGCTGACCTGATCGGCCATGCCCGCTGCCGCGTAGGCCGCCACCGAGAGCGGGAACCAGCGCGACAGGCCGAAGACGACGGTCGCCGCGCCGAAGAGGGCCGCCGCGATCAAGAGCGCCCGACCCTGGCGCTCGATCGGCGCGCGCAGGACCAGCGCGACCGACGTCGCGAGCGCTCCCGCTTCCATCGCGGCCTGCAGCACGCCGTAGCCGGTGGGCCCGACGCGCAGGATCTCCGACGCGTAGATCGGCAGCATCGCCGTCGCGCCTCCGAAGATCACCGCGAACATGTCGAGCAGCATGCAGCCGAGCAGGACGGGCTGGGTGCGCAGGTAGAGCAGGCCGTCGCGGATCGCGCCGAGGCTGACGCTGCGCCGCTCGCCCTCCGGCCGCCGCGGGTGCAGGCGGGCCAACCCGATCCCGGCCGCGGCGAGCAGCGCCGCGCTCCCCGCGTAGGCGGCGGTCGTTCCGCGCGCGCCGATCGCGAGTCCCGACAGCGCGGGACCGCTCATGAAGGCCAGCGCCTGGACCACGGAGTGGATCGCGACGGCACCTGGAAAGCGCTCGCGCGGCACGAGCAGCGGCAGCAGCGAGACGCGCGCGGGATTCTCGAAGGCCGCGGCACTCGCCCCGACGAAGACCAGCCCGAAGAGGAGCTCGGAGCTCGCCGCTCCGCGGGCGGTCGCCCACGCGAGCGTCAGGGCGCAGCCGAACTCCACGGCCAGGCCGAGCTGCGCGATGCGGCGGCGGTCGTAGGCGTCGGCCACGGCCCCGCCGAGCAGCGAGAAGCCGAGCGCCGGGACGAACTGCACGGCGCCGAGCAGGCCCAGCTGGAACGCCGAGCCGGTGAGCTCGTAGAGCTGCCACGCGACCGCCGCGCGCAGTCCCGTGAGCGCGGCGCCCGAGGCAAAGCGGCTCGCGAGCAGCCAGCGGAAGCCCGGCTCCGAGAGGAGCGCAAGGTGTTGCTGCACTAGGCCAGCCGGATCTCCGACCAGCTCGCGGGGTCCGGACCCGAGCGCTCTGCGACGCTCCGCAGCTGCACGGGATCGAAGCCGTAGATGCGCGCGGCGTTGCCGCCGAGCATCGCATCGAGCTCCTCCTCCGGCACGCCTGCGAACACCTGCGCGAGCGTCTCCTGCGTCTTCGGCCAGGTGCCCTCGGCATGCGGATAGTCGGAGCCCCACATGAGCTGCTCGATGCCGATGTGGTGCCGCATCTCGACCTCGTGCCGGAACATGAACGACGCGCCGATCGAGCACTGGCGCCGGAAGTACTCGCTCGGCAGGAGCCGCAGACCCTCGCGGATCTGCGCGAAGATCGGGCGCTGGTAGAGATCGTCGAGATAGGCGAGCTCGGCCGGCACCCAGTCCGCCATCTGCTCGGTCAGGACGAAGCGCAGCCGCGGGTGGCGCTCGAACACGCCGCCCCAGAGCAGGAAGTGCAGCGGCCGGTGCGCGAACCACTTGACCTCGGTCAGGAAGATCGCGGCGGCGCCCGGCAGATCTCCGTAGCCGTCGCGGCCGGTGCCGGTCGGGTGGCAGTTCACGGGCAGCGCGAGCTCCTCGCAGAGCGACCAGAGCGGCTCGTAGCGGGGGTGGTTGTAGGAAGGCAGCTGGTCCCACTCCGAGGGCAGCAGCAGCCCGCCGTGCAGACCCGACGCGCGCGCGCGCCGCAGCTCGGCCAGCGCGCCCTCCACGTCCTCGAAATCGACCACCGCCACGCCGGCCCGGCGCCCCGGATGTGCGGCGCAGAGATCCGCGAGCCAGCGGTTGTAGGCGCGCGCGCCGGCCGCGCGCAGCTCGGCCGAGACCGGCTCGACGCGGTCGCTGACCGGGCGCCGGCCGCGGAACGGAACGTCGTGATTCTCGGCGCCGGGGAAGATCACTTCGGCCGCGATGCCGTCGGCTTCGAGCTCGCGCGCGCGCAGCGCCGGATCCCAGGTGCCGGCGCGTCCGCCGCGCGCCACGGCCTGCTCGCCTTCGAGCGAGTCGAGAAACTGCGTGTCGAAGAGGCGCCCTTCGCCCGGGCGCCGCCGTGCGGTTTCGCGGTCCGCGCCGTACCACTCGCGGAATGCGTCGAGGTGCTCGCGCTCGAAGTAGGGCTCGTAGTCCGACCAGCGCGCGGCCGCGTGGCAATCCGCCGAGATCACGAGCAGTCGTCGTCCCATCGCTAGGGTCCTCCGCTGAACGCTCGCCTATTCTACGCCCGCCGCGGGCCGCGGGATCGCGCAGCCCGCCGGCTCGCTCGAGGGGGGAAGATGCAGTCGATCCTGCGCGTTGTCGCGGCTCTGGTCCTGGGCCTCGCGGTCGGCGCGCTCTGGTGGAGGATCGACCCCTCCCCCGCCCGCGACCGGGCCGCCACCGCACCGGTCCCGGCGCCCGCGTACCCCGCGATCGCCGCCGCGGAGGAGTTCGGCGAGCACTCCCCCTTCGCGCTGCTCGCGCAGCAGGCATCGCCCGGCGTCGTCAACGTGCACACCTCGCGCACGCTGCAGCGCTCGGTGCTGCCGGGCAATCCGCTCCAGGACCTGTTCCGCGAGTTCTTCGGCGGCCGCGGTCGCTCCGCACCCGGGATCCCGGGTCGAGGTGAGCTCGAGGTGCCCTCGCTCGGCAGCGGCTTCGTGATCTCCGAGGACGGCGAGATCGTGACCAACAACCACGTCGTCGAGAACATGGACAAGATCCGCGTGATCTTCGCCGACGGCAGCGAATCCCCGGCCGAGATCGTCGGTCGCGACCCGAAGACCGACCTCGCGCTGATCCGGGCCACTGCGGAGCGCGACTACCACGCGCTGCCGCTCGGCGACTCCGACGCGATCCTGCCGGGCGACTGGGTGGTCGCGATCGGCAATCCCTTCGGGCTCGATCACACCGTGACGGTCGGGATCGTCAGCGCCAAGGGCCGCGAGCTCGGACTCGGTCCCTACGACGACTTCATCCAGACCGATGCCGCGATCAATCCCGGCAACTCGGGCGGACCCCTGCTCGACGCGCGAGGCCGCGTGATCGGGATCAACACGGCGATCAACGCCCAGGCCAACACGATCGGCTTCGCGGTTCCGATGAATCTCGCCAAGGAGATCCTGCCGCAGCTGCGCAGCCACGGGAGCGTCACGCGCGGCTGGCTCGGCGTCGGGCTCCAGCCGATCTCGCCCGAGCTCGCCGATGCGCTCGCACTCGGCTCCCGGGACGGAGCGCTCGTCGCGGAGGTCGTGCCGGGAAGTCCCGCGGCCGAAGCGGGCCTCGAGCGGGGCGACGTGATCGTGCGCTACGGCAGCCGCAGCGTCGCGCAGCCGCGCGATCTCTCGCGCGCGGTCGCCACCACGGCGATCGGCGAGAAGGTCGAGGTCGAGGTCGTCCGCGACGGAGGCCGGGAGACGCTCGTGGTCCGCGTCGGGCAACAACAGGATCCGGCCCAGCAGCAGGCGCGCGCGAGCGGCGCGGGAGCGCAGGTCTTCGGCCTCGAGCTGCGCGACCTCTCCGCGCGCGAGAGCTCCGAGTTCCGGCTCGTGCCGGATGTGGGCGGCGCCGCGATCGCGGGCGTTGCACCCGGCAGCGCCGCCGAGCGCGCGGGACTGCGGGTCGGAGACGTGATCCTCGAGATCGACCGCGAGCCGGTCTCCAGTGCGGCCGACGCGAGCCGGCGCCTCGGGCAGGTCGGGGACCGCGCGCTGCTGCTCGTCTTCCGCGAGCGCGTGACCTACTTCACCGTGCTCCGGCGACCCTAGCCTGCTACCACGGAACCAGATCCTCGCGCAGGCGCGCGACCGGATTCGAGGGCCGCTGGCGCAGCGCGCAGCGGTTGTGGATCCGCGCCGCCGCGCGCAGGCCCCGGCCGAAGAGCGCCTTGCTCTGCTCGACCCAGGCGTGGTCGTAGGGTCCGCCGAGCTGCTCGGCGCGCGGCACCGCGCGACGGCAGGTTCCGCCCTCGAGCTCGAGCTCGACGAGCCGCGCCGCGGGCTCGAAGGCGAGGCGCGGGAAGCGGCGCGCGAGCGCATCGCCGCCCGCGAGATCCGCGACGACGAGGAAGCGCGCCCCCGGCAGACGCGCGAACACCCAGGGCTGCCCCTGCTCCCGCGCGAGGTGCCCGAACCAGAGCAGCTTCGGATGGCCCGCCGGCAGGATCGGGTAGACCGCATCGGCGGAGTCGAGATCGACCGCGCGCTCGCGCCGATGGGCGAGGCTCGCCTGCAGCTCGTGGCCCATCGAGCGGCGCGTCCCGGGCTCCGTCTCCTGCGCGACGCGGCGATCCGTGAGACCCAGGCGGTCGAGCGTGCGCAGGCGCGTGCGGTACGGAATCACACCGACCGAGTCGATCGCGAGGAAGGCGTCGCGGGGAATCCAGCCGGCCGCGATGCCCTCCTCGAGCCAGCGCGCCTCCCGCTCGACGCTCGCGCGGAAGCCCCTGTGCTCCTCCTGGCGCACGCCGACGAAATGCCGCGTGCTGCCCGCGGCGAGCGCGTTCAGGGCGCCGACGTATCCGCGCAGCCCCGGAAGCGCGTCCAGCCAGGCGTGCGCGCGCGTGTCGATCAGCTCGGCGCGATAGTCGTCGCGGGCCGTCTCTCCCGGGAAGCCGGTGCGATAGTCGCTCGGAAAGTCCCGGCGCGAGAGCTCGGGCAACAGATTGCTCGCGACGAGCAGCGCGGCCACTCCGGCGAGGGTCGCGAGCGCACGCCGACGGCTGCGATCCGCGAGATGGCACGCTCCGCAGAAGGCGAGCAGCGCTCCGAGCGGGAGCGAGAGGCCGAGGGGCCGGTACTCGAAATGGTCGCCGCCGATCGCGGCCAGGTAGAGCGCGTGGGGCAGCACGGCCGCGGCGCAGAGCAGGGGAAGCTCCGCGCGCCCCGCGCGCGCGAGTGCGAGCGCGCCCGCGGCGAGCAGCGGCAGCCACAGCGGCGCCGCGTACTCGAGCGCGAAGCCCGCCAGGTAGCGCCCTCCCTCGGACCACCAGGTCCGGCCGCCGATCTTCGCGTGATAGGTGTTGGGCACGACGTCGCCGTAGTAGAGCCAGCGGAACAGCAGCTGCCCGGCCACGGGCAGCGCGAAGAGCGCCGCGCTGCGCAGCCAGCGCCGCGCAGCGAAGCAGCCGCGCCAGCCATCCAGCGCCGCCGCGGCTGCGAGCGCGCAGCCGGCGATCAGGAGCCCGTCGGGCCGCGCGAGCGCGGCCGCCGCGAAGCAGAGCGCGCTGCGCGGGCGCTCGCTCCGCCCCTGCGCGGCGCCGCGCGCCTCGGAGGCGGCGGAGAGCACGCCCGCCACGACCAGCAGCTCGAAGAACTTCGTCTCGAGGCCACTGCTCGACCAGACCGCGAAGCTGCGATTGAGGGCCAGGGCCGCGAGCGGAAACGCGAGCCAGAGCGGCGAGGCGGCCGCGGGCCGGAGCTCGCGGCACTGCCGCAGGACCAGGCCCATGACCGCCGCGCCACACAGCGCGAGCAGGGGATTGGCGAGCCGCTCCGGCGCGAGCCCGAGCGCCTGGCCCGAGGCCAGTACCAGGACCCACAGGAAGTTCGAATAGCCCTCGACGCGCTCGAAGCCCGGGTTGAAGACGAGCCCGGCGCCCTCGGCGAGGTTGCGCGCATAGCGGAACGAGATGAATGCGTCGTCGCAGAGGAACGCGTAGCGCCAGGTCTGCAGCGCCCAGAGCCCGAAGCAGGCGCCGAGCGCGAAGCGGAGCGGCCACGAGAGCGGGCGCTGGATCGCGACGCGGCCCGGGGTCGCGGGCCGCACGGGCATGCGCATCGCGCGGGATTCTACGCAGGGGGCGCGGCTGGCGGGACGGACGGGACTCGAACCCGCAACTTCCGGCGTGACAGGCCGGTGCTCTAACCAGTTGAACTACCGTCCCGCGCCGCCAGACCTCGCGGTCCGGCGCGGGTGGAGTAGCACAGGGACATGCACGACGCAGGCAGCCGCGGCCCGGCCGGAGGCCCGCCAGCGGGCTCAGCCGGTCGCGCTCCGGAGCGCGCCGAAGGCCGCGAGCAGGAGACCGTAGTCGCCATCGACCTGGATCCGGCGCAGCGCGTCCAGCGGCCGCAGGCGGCCCGCCGCGAGCGCTTCGGCCGCATCGAGCGGAAGACAGAGCGTGCTCGCGGGCTCGGCCGGCAGCGCACCCGGGCCGAGGCGCAGGTCGAGCGTCCAGTCCGGCGCCGCATCGGCCGTGATGCGCAGCCGCAGCAGTGCGTCGAGATCCGCGAGCTGCGCGAGGGCGCGCCGCACGCGGGCGGGATCCGGGTCGGGGGCGCCGGACGCCGCGCCGAGCAGGGCCAACGGCAGCTGGGCGGAGATGCGAGCGCGAAGCGCCTCGCCGCGAGGTTCCCAGAGCGCTCCCCGGAAGTCCGCGACGCTCTGGATCAGCGACAGAGCGGTGGCGCTGCGCCGCCCCGCGCGCAGCGACGCCGCGCCGCCCGCGAGCGAGATCACCCACTCGCCGCCTTCGCTGCCCGTGAGTTTGATTCCCAGCGAGAGCTCGATCTCGCAGAGGCCCTCGGGCAGCCGCGCCGCCGCGAGGCGCGAGGCGAGATAGCGCTCGACGAAGGTGGCGGGGGCCACCGGCTGGCTCGGGAACCCGGTCATCGCGCGCGACCCACCCGGCCTGCGCCCTCCCCGCCCGCCGCGAAGTCCACCATCTCGCAGATCGATCCCGCGAGGGGCTGCGGCAGCAGGCGTGCGCCCGGAGCGTGGAGAGTGGCCGGGATTCCGCTCGAGGGACCGAGCGTCACGCGCACGAGCGGATCGATGCGGGTGCCGGCCGCGACTTCGAGCCGGAAGCGCTGGAGCACCCGGACTGCGACCACCTTCATCGCGAGCGTCGCGAAGGAGAAGCCGATGCAGGCGCGCGGGCCGGCGCTGAAGGGCAGGTATTGATAGGCGCTGCGGCGGATCTCGAGCCAGCGCTCGGGGCGGAACTCGCGCGGCCGCGGGTAGAGATCCTCGAGATGGTGCGTCACGTAGTGGGAGAGCACGACGCGATCTCCCTTCTCGAGCGCGACGCCGCCGAGCGACGCACTCCGCTGCACCGAGCGCAGCGTGTAGGGAACCGCGGGCAGGATCCGCAGCGACTCGCGCAGCGCGGCGTCGAGCAGCGGCATGCGCGCGAACTCCTCCGCGCTCTTCGGGGCAGCGCCGCCGAGCTGCTTCTCGATCTCGGCCGCGATGCCCTCCGTCGCGATCGGATGCTGCGCGAGCAAGAGCCAGAGCCAGGCGAGCGCATGGGCGGTGGTCTCGAAGCTCGCCGCAAAGAGGATCGCGGCCTGGCCGACGAGATCCCGGTCGTCCATCCAGCTCTCGCCCGCCGCGTGTGCCTGCACGAGCCGCGCGAAGACGTCGTCGCCGCTCGCGCGCGCCCGGCGCCGCTCGCGCAGCAGACCCAGGATCTCGGCTTCGAGCTGCTCCGCGTGTCGCAGCAGCCCGCGATAGGGCGTTCCGCGCAGGTTCACGAGGAACAGCCAGACGCGCGGCGAGAAGCTGCGCTCGAGCCACTCGCCGATTCCCTGCCCCACGCGGCGCGCGCGCTCCGGCGAGGCCGAGCCGAACAGGAGCTCGGTCGAGAGCGCGAGCGAGAGCCGCCGCATCTCGCCGTCGAGGTCGACCCGCTCCCCCGTGCGCCAGTCCGCGAGCAGCGCGTCGGCGAGCTCGACCATGCGCGGCACCATCGGATCCACGGCCGCGCGTTGGAACAGGGGCAGCACGAGCTCGCGCTGGCGTTCGTGGCGCTCGCCCTGCGAGCGCGTCAGGCCGTAGCGCAAGCGCCGCTGCGCCGAGCCTCGCGGCCCCGGAAGCGTCTGTCCGCTGGTCTTGAAGACGGCGGGATTCCCGAGCACGGCCCGGTTGTGCTCGGGCCCGTAGGCGAAGGCGTAGCGTCTCGGAGCGACCGGCAGGCCGAAGGGGCGCGCGAGCAGGTGCAGCGCGCCGTGCTCCCGCTGCGACTCGCGCAGGTAGCGGATCGGATCGCGAAAGAACGCGAGATAGGCGCGCGCCGAGGCGGTGCCCTGCAGCAGCGGCACTGCCTCCGCGCGCGCCCGATCCGCGCCGGCGCCGGGCGACGGCCCGGCCCGGCCTGCGGCTAGCGGCGCCGCGGCGAGGCCGGACTGCTGTCCGCCACGAGCGGCGACAGCGTGATCTCGACGCGCCGGTTCTGCTGGCGGCCCTGCTCGCTCGCGTTGTCCGCGATCGGTCGGCTCTCGCCGTAGCCCTCGGGCAGCAGGCGCTGGCGATCGATGCCCTGCGAGGCGAGGTACTCGGCCACCGTCTCGGCGCGCCGCACCGAGAGACGGGCGTTGTGCTCGTCGCTGCCGGTGCTGTCCGTGTGGCCGGCGACCACGGCGAGCGTCTGATCGAACTCCTGCACCACGAGGCCCACCGACGAGAGCGTGTCGAAGAACTGCGGCCGGATCTCGTCGCGGTCGGTCTGGAAGGTCACGTTTCCCGGCATGTTGAGGATGATCTCGTCCCCCACGCGCGTGACCGAGACGCCGCTCCCGCGCAGGCGCTGGCGCAGCTGCGCCTCCTGGCGGTCCATGTAGTAGCCGACCGCGCCGCCGGCCAGGCCGCCCGTCACGGCACCCGCGCCCGCTCCGATCAGCGCGCGCTTGCGGCGCTCCTTCTTGTTGTCGCCGCTGATCGCACCGATCGCCGCGCCGGCGGCGGCGCCGCCGGCCGCACCGATCGCGGTGCCCCAGGTCGCATTGCTGACCTTCTCCTCCTCGGTGTACGGGTCGTAGGTCATGCAGCTCGTCGCGAGCCCCCCGACCGTCAGCATCGCCGCCACACGCATGAGTCTGCCTTGCATGAGTCCCCCCTTGCTCGAAACGTCCAGGCCCGCGATTCGGGCCCAACTCGTATCGCAGACGCGGCGCGACACCGCGTGATCCGGATCACTGGAGCTCGCGGGCGATGCACCTCGCACGGGCGCCGGGCCTGCGCCCTGGGCGCGACAGGGCTCGAACCTGTGACCCCCTCGGTGTAAGCGAGGTGCTCTAGCCAGCTGAGCTACGCGCCCGGGCGGCGATCAGGTCAGTTGACGCCCACGGGCGTCTCGAGCACCGGTCGCGGCGGGATCTGCGGCGGCACTTCGAGCAGTCCGTCGACTTCGTAGTCGCCATCCCGCAGGAAGGAGCCCGGATCCGGCAGGGCCAGCGCCGCAGCGAGCACCTGGTCCATGTGTTCGACGAGGTGGATCTCGAGCCCGCGGCGGATCTCCGCGGGGATCTCGGCCAGATCCTTCTCGTTCTCCTTCGGGATCAGCAGCGTGCGGATGCCGCCGCGATGCGCTGCGATCATCTTCTCCTTGAGACCACCGATCGGCAGCACGCGCCCGCGCAGCGTGATCTCGCCGGTCATCGCGACGCTCGCGCGCACGGGCACGCGCGTGAGCGCCGATGCGATCGCGGTCGCGATCGTGATCCCCGCCGAGGGGCCGTCCTTGGGAGTCGCTCCCTCGGGCACGTGGATGTGCAGGTCCGCCTTCGAGTAGAAGTCGCGGGTCAGGCCCAGCTGCTTGGCGCGCGAGCGGACGTAGGAGAGCGCCGCGTTGGCCGACTCCTGCATCACGTCGCCGAGGCGGCCCGTCACCTGCAGCTTGCCCTTGCCGGGCGTGACCGAGACCTCCGTCTGCAGGAGCTCGCCGCCGACCTCGGTGTAGGCGAGGCCCGTGCAGACGCCGATCTGATCGAGCTCGTCGGCGCGGCCGAAGCGGTACTTCTGGACGCCGAGGTGCTTCTTGACCTTGGCCGGCGTGATGCGCTCCTTGCGCACCCGCTCCACCGGACCGGTCTTGACGACCTCGCGCGCGACCTTGCGGCACACCGACGCGATCTCCCGCTCGAGCGTGCGCACGCCGGACTCGCGCGTGTAGTGCCGGATGATCTCGAGGATCGCGGCGTCGCTGAACTCGATCTGCTCCTCCCTGAGGCCGTTCGCGGCGCGCTGCTTCGGAACCAGGTAATCGCGCGCGATCGCGAGCTTCTCGGACTCGACGTAGCCCGGGATCTGGATGATCTCCATGCGGTCCTGCAGCGGCCGCGGGATCTGCGAGAGCACGTTCGCGGTGCACACGAACATGATCCGCGAGAGGTCGTAGTCGACGTCGAGGTAGTGGTCGTTGAAGGTGTGGTTCTGCTCGGGATCGAGCACCTCGAGCAGCGCCGCCGAGGGATCGCCGCGGAAGTCCATCGACATCTTGTCGACTTCATCGAGCAGGAAGACAGGGTTGCCCGAGCCGGCCTTCTTCAAGCTCTGCAGGATCTTGCCCGGCAGTGCGCCGATGTAGGTGCGCCGGTGGCCGCGGATCTCGGCCTCGTCGCGCACGCCGCCCAGCGATACGCGCACGAAGTCGCGCCCCGTCGCGCGCGCGATCGAGCGCCCGAGCGAGGTCTTTCCGACGCCGGGCGGGCCGACGAGGCACAGGATCGGGCCCTTCATCTTCTCGACCAGGCTCTGCACGGCGAGGTACTCGAGGATGCGCTCCTTCGGCTTGTCGAGACCGAAGTGGTCCTCGTGCAGGATGCGCTCCGCCTCGCTGATGTCCTTGTTCTCCTGCTTGAACTCGTTCCAGGGCAGCGTCAGGAACCAGTCGACGTAGTTGCGCACGACGGTCGCCTCGGCGCTCATCGGCGACATCATCTTGAGCTTGCGCACTTCCTTCTCGACGCGGCCGCGCGCCTCCTCGGGCAGCGCCTTCTTCTTGAGCTGCGCCTCGAGCTCGTCGATCTCGTTCTTGAACTCGTCGCGCTCGCCGAGCTCCTTCTGGATCGCGCGCATCTGCTCGTTGAGGTAGTACTCCTTCTGCGAGCGCTCCATCTGCTTCTTGACGCGGCCGCGGATCTTGCGCTCGACCTCGAGCACCTCGATCTCGGCCTGCATGCGCGCGTAGACCTCCTCGAGCCGCTGCGCCGGTGCGAGCATCTCGAGCAGGTCCTGGCGCTCTTCGAGCTTGAGGTTGAGGTGCGCGACGAGCGCGTCGGCGAGGCGGCCCGGCGCCGTGATCGCCGTGATCGTATTGAGCGCCTCGGGCGGAACCTTCTTGTTCAGCTTGACGTAGTTCTCGAAGGCCGCGTGGATCGTGCGCACCAACGCCTCGGACTCGACGGAGCGCTCCTGCGCTTCCGGCAGCAGCTCGAGCTCGCAGGCGAAGAAGGGCTCGTGCGACGAGAAGCGGTGGATGCGCGCGCGCGAGCGCCCCTCGACCAGCACCTTCACCGTGCCGTCGGGCAGGCGCAGCAGCTGGATGATGTGTCCGACCGTTCCGATCTCGTGGATGTCGTCTTCGCCGGGCTCGTCCTCTCCGGCCTCGCGCTGCGCCGCGAGCACGAGCTGGCGGTCGCCGCTCATCGCCTCCTCGAGCGCGGCGATCGAGCGCTGACGTCCGACGAAGAGCGGAACGACCATGTGCGGGAAGACCACGATGTCGCGCAGGGGCAGGAGCGGCAGCACGCGAGCGTCCCCGCGGCCCGGTGTGCTCCCGCTGCTCTTCGGATCGTCGTCGCTCCGGAAGATCCCCATTGCCGCTCTCCCCTCCGGTCGGTCTCGATCAGGCCGACTCGGCCTCCCGCTTGAGCACCAGCAGCGGCTCGCTGCCCTGCTCGATCACCTCCTCGCTGATGAAGCACTCGTCGATGTCGTCCCGCGAGGGGATGTCGTACATCAGCTCGAGCATCACGTTCTCGAGGATGGATCGCAGCCCGCGCGCCCCCGACTTGCGCCGCAGCGCCTGCTGCGCGACCGAGCGCAGCGCACCGTCCGAGAAGCGCAGCCGGACTCCCTCGAACTCGAAGAGCTTCTGGTACTGCTTGACCAGCGCGTTCTTCGGCTCCGTGAGGATGTCCACCATCGCGCGCTCGTCCAGCTCGTCCAGCGTCGCGATCACCGGCAACCGGCCGATGAACTCCGGGATCAGGCCGAACGAGAGCAGGTCTTCGGCCTGCACACCGCGCAGCAGCTCGCCGAGCTTGCGGTCCTTCCTGCGCTGGATATCGGCACCGAAGCCGATCCCCTTCACCCCGATCCGGCGCTCGATGATGCTCTCGAGTCCGCAGAAGGCCCCACCGCAGATGAACAGGATGTTCGAGGTATCGATCTGGAGGAATTCCTGCTGCGGGTGCTTGCGGCCGCCCTTCGGCGGGACGCTCGCCATCGTGCCCTCGATGATCTTGAGCAGCGCCTGCTGCACGCCCTCGCCCGAGACGTCCCGGGTGATCGACGGGTTCTCGCTCTTGCGCGCGATCTTGTCGATCTCGTCGATGTAGATGATCCCGCGCTGCGTGCGGTCGACGTCGTAGTTCGCCGCCTGCAGCAGGTTCAGGATGATGTTCTCGACGTCCTCCCCGACGTAGCCGGCCTCGGTCAGCGTGGTCGCGTCGGCGATCGTGAAGGGCACGTCGAGGATTCGGGCGAGGGTCTGGGCCAGGAGCGTCTTGCCCGACCCGGTGGGGCCGAGCAGCAGGATGTTGGCCTTCTGGAGCTCCACGTCGCCCACGAAGGTCTGGCTCTCGATGCGGCGGTAGTGGTTGTGCACGGCGACCGCGAGCGTCTTCTTCGCCTGCTCCTGGCCGATCACGTACTCGTCGAGAGCCGACTTGATCTCCTTGGGCTTCGGAACGCGCGAAGCGGCGGAGGCGCCCTCCTCCGTGCCGTACTCCTCGGCGATGATGTCGTTGCAGAGCTCGATGCACTCGTCGCAGATGTAGACGGTCGGTCCCGCGATCAGCTTCTTGACTTCTCGCTGGCTCTTGCCGCAAAACGAGCACGAGAGGTTCGCGTCGTCGTCCCGCTTCTTCACTTCTCGTCTCCTCTGCCGTCCTTCCGGCCGCGCTCGCCGGATCGCTCCAGGGGCCGCCCTACCCGCGGGGCCGATGACTCCCGTTCCGTGACTACTCGGTCTATGAGACCATACTCCCGGGCCTCTTCTCCAGTTAAGTGGTAGTCGCGCTCCGTGTCCCTGGCGATCAGCTCCTCCGCCTTCCCCGTCAGCGTCGCAAGAATCTGGTTCATCCGAGCGCGAAGCTTGAGGATTTCGCGCGCATGGATCTCGATCTCGCTGGCCTGCCCGCGAACTCCTCCCATCGGCTGATGGATCATGACCTGGGAGTTCGGCAACGCGAGCCGCTTGCCCCGGGCCCCGGCCGCGAGCAGCCACGCGGCCATCGACGCGGCCTGGCCCATGCAGATCGTCGTCACGTCCGGGCGGATGTATTGCATCGTGTCGTAGATCGCGAGACCCGCGGTGACCGAACCTCCGGGCGAGTTGATGTAGAGGTGGATGTCCTTCTCCGCGTCCTCGGCCTCGAGGAAGAGCAGCTGCGCAATCACCAGATTCGCGACTTCGTCGTCGATCGCCGTGCCGAGGAACACGACGCGATCGCGCAGCAGTCGCGAGTAGATGTCGAACGCGCGCTCACCGCGCTGGTTCTGTTCGATCACGAAAGGGATCAGCGGCATGCCTCTCCAGCGCGCGCTATCGCTCCGGCAGCGACAGGCGCGGAATCCGATTCTGCGCGGTCGGACGGGCCCCCCCACCGACTTCGACTTCACCGGGCCGTGCCGGGCACACCCGCGCGCCGCAGGGTAGCGCCGATCTCCCGATCGACCGAGCGAAGCCGCCTCTCGCGGGGGCTTCCCCGCAGCGCGGTGCGAGCTGCAGAAGAAGCTCTAAGTGCCCGTCGTTTCTTCGACCCTAGCCCGAGACGAGAGGAATTCAAGCGCCTTCTGCTCCGCCAGCTGGGAGCGCACGATCCGCTCCAGGGCGTCCTCCCCGTAGGCCTGGCGCAGCACCGCGGGTGAGACGCCCTGGCCCTCCGCCATCTCCTGGATGCGCGCGCTGATCTCCTCGGCCGCGACTTCGAGGGTCTGCGCGCGCGCGACGGCGTCGAGCAGCAGCATCTCCCGGACCTCCCGCTCGGCCGGCTGCCGCCACTCGTCGCGCCAGCGCGCGAGCTGCGCATCGATCGCTCGCGCGTCCTCGACCGAGGACTCGAGGCGTTGGCGCGCGCTGCGCAGCCGCTGCTCGAGCTGGCGCTCGACGAGGCCGTTCGGCACCTCGAAGCTCGTGCGCTCGAGCAGCGCGTCGAGCAGGCTTTTGTGCAGCGCCGCGAGTGCCGAGCGCTCGCGCATCGAGAGCAGGTCGCGGCGGATCCGCTCCCGCAGATCCCCGATCGTCTCGAACTCGCCCAGATCCTTCGCGAACTCGTCGTCGAGCGCCGGGAGCTCGCGCCGCTTGACCGCCGAGACCTGCGTCTCGAAGACCGCCTCGCGATCCGCGAGGTCGCTGCTCGCGTAGTCCTCGGGAAAACGGATCCGGAGCTCGCGCTTCTCTCCGGAGATCGCGCCCTCGAGCTGCTCCTCGAAGCCGGGCACGAGCCGGCCCGCGCCGAGTTCGAGCTCGACGTCCTTCCCCGCACCGCCCTCGAAAGCGACCCCGTCGATGCTGCCCTGGAAGTCGATCACGAGCACGTGGCCGCGCGCTGCGCGCGTTCCCTCGGGCTCCTCGATCAGCGGAGCCTGGCGCAGCTGCAGCGCCTCGAGCTCGCGCTCGATCTCGGCGTCCTCGACCGCCACCCGCGGCCGGCGCGCGGGCAGCCCCTCGAGGCTCGGCAGCTCGATCGCCGGCTTGGTCTCGACCCAGGCCCGATACCGGAATGCCTGACCGGACTGCGGCGCGGGCGCATCGACGTCCGGCTCGGCGACGGGCTCGAGCCCGGCGAGCTCGATCGCGTCGAAGAGGCTCGCGCCGACCAGCTGCCGCTCCACCTGCTCCGCGACCGACGCCCCGTAGATCCGCTCGAGCACCGAGCGCGGCGCCTTGCCCGGGCGGAATCCCGGAATCCGCACCTGGCGGACGAGATCGCGGTAGGCGCGCTCGAGCGCGCGGTCGACTTCGCGCGCCTCTACCTCGACCTCGACCCGATGCCGCACCGAGCTCTCGGCGCTGCTCCCGACCAGGCGGACGCCCCGCGCCTCGCCCGCAGCATGGGAGTGCGGGTGGTCGTGGCCGTGCGCGTGCTCGTGGTCGTGATCGTGATCGTGCAAATGCTTGGGCGGCATGCAGCAGCTCTCCTCGCTCGCGCTCGGCGCTCCGCGCGGCTTGCGCAGCGGGACGCAGCCGAGCGCAGAACGGTCCGGGGTCCGGAGCACTGCGATCGGCAGCGCAGCCCAGACGGTGCCGGGGACAGGACTCGAACCTGCACGCCCTCACGGGCAGTGGCTCCTAAGGCCACTGCGTCTGCCAATTCCGCCACCCCGGCGCCTTCGCCGTGCTCCGAGGCCGCGCAACGTAGGGGACCCGCGAGCACTTGGCATCCGACCGCGCGGCGCTCCGCGAGTCGAACGCAGGAGCGGGAGCCTGGATGCGGATCCGGGCGCCGCGACGCGGCCCCGGAACTAGCCGGTGGTGAAGCGCCATTTCCAGACGGCGCCAGCCGGCGACGCTGGTGAGCGCGCGGGGAATCGAACCCCGAACCTAGGGATTAAGAGTCCCTTGCTCTGCCAATTGAGCTACGCGCCCGGGCCGACTGTAGCCCGCGAGATTCGCGCGCGCCCGACTGAGAAGCGCCTCGCGCGGCTGATTGGCGGCTGCGCTGCGGCTCCGATCCAGGCGCTGGAGGGCCATAGCCGCCTCCGCCCGGAGTCTCGATCGAGAGCTGGTCGCCCGGCGCCACGGCGATCGATGCGAGTCCGGGCAGTGGCTCGACGCGCCCGTCGCGGCGCCGGATCCAGTTGCGACCGGCAGCCCCGGGCGCTCCCCCGGCGAGACCGAAGGGCCGCGTGCTGCGCCGCTGGGAGAGGATCGAGAGCGCGAGCGGCGCGAGGAACTCGAAGCGCCGCACCAGGCCGTCTCCGCCGCGCCGCCTGCCGTCTCCGCCCGAGCCGCGGCGCAGCGCGAACTCGAGCAGGCGCACCGGGTAGCGCAGCTCGAGCAGCTCGGGATCGGTGATGCGCGTGTTCGTCATGTGCGAGTGCACGCCGGAAGCACCGTCGCAGTCGGGGCCGGCCCCCGTGCCGCCGCCGAGCGTCTCGTAGTAGCCGAAGCGCGGGTTGCCGAAGGAGAGGTTGTTCATCGTGCCCTGGCTCGCGGCGGCGCGGCCGAGCGCGCCGAGCAGCACGTCGACGATCCGCTGCGAGGTCTCGACGTTTCCGCCCACGACGGCCGAGCCCGGAGGCGGATCCAGGATCGAGCCCGGCGCGAGCAGGATCTCGACCGGTGCGAGACACCCGCCGTTCAGCGGGATGCGGTCCGCGATCAGCGAGCGCAGCACGTAGAGGACCGCGGCCTGCACGACCGCGCGCGGCGCGTTCAGGTTTCCGGACGAGGCCGGACCGCTCTCGCGAAAGTCGAGCCGCATCCGCTCGCCCTCTACGCGCAGGGCCACCCGGATCGGGGTGCCGTCGTCGAGGCAGTCCTCGAAGCGGCGCTCGCCGTCGGGCAGGCGGCCGATCTCGCGCGCGACCAGCGCTGCGGCGCCGGCCTGCAGCTCGCGCATCCCGGCCGCGACCGCACCCGCGCCCTGCTCGTCGGCGAAGGCGCAGAGCAGCTCGCTGCCGCTGCGGTTGGCCGCGAACATCGCCTCGAGCTCGGCCACGTTGTCGTCCGGCGCGCGCGCGGGGAAGCGCGCGCCGCAGAGCCGGCGGCGCAGCTCGGCCTCGTCGAGGTGCCCGCGCCGCACGAGGCGCAGGGGCGGGAGCAGCACGCCCTCCTGCTCGAGACTCGTCGAGTGCGCCGGCATCGAGCCGGGCGTGATGCCTCCGATGTCGGCGTGGTGGCCGCGGCACGCGACGAAGAAGTCCGGCGGCGCCGCCCCGGCGGCGCGCAGGAAGACCGGCGTCACCGCGGTCAGGTCGGGCAGGTGCGAGCCGCCGGCCGCGGGATCGTTCGTGACGATCACGTCGCCCGGCTCGAGCTCCGGGAAGCGCTCGCGCACGACGCGCACCGTCTCGCCCATCGCGCCGAGATGCACGGGGATGTGAGGCGCGTTCGCGACCAGCCCGCCCACGCCGTCGAACACCGCGCACGAGAAATCGAGGCGCTCCTTGATGTTGGTCGAGACCGAGGTGTTGCGGAGCACCGCGCCCATCTGCTCGGCGATCGCCATGAAGCGGTTGCCGAAGACCTCGAGCCGGATCGGATCGAATCGGAGGTCGTCGCGCGCGAGCGCGCGCTCGGCGGCCCCGCCGTCCGCGAGCTCGAGCATCCCATCGGCATGCAGCTGCGCGCGCCAGCCCGGGTCCAGCACCACGGTTCCGCCCGACTCGAGCACGAGTGCGGGACCAGCGATGCGAACCCCCGCTGCGAGGTCCTCGCGTCGGTGGACCGGAACGCCGTCCCGCCACTCGCGGCCGAAGCAGACGCGCGCGCGCCGCAGCGGCGGCGGCGGCGCGAGCGCGCGCACCGCAGCGACTGCAGGCGCTGCCTCGGCCCCCGCAGCCGTCACGCGCACGCGGGCGGTCGTGATCTCGACGTCCCGCTCGGGACGCAGATACCCGAAGCGCGCGCGGTGGGCGTCCGCGAACGCGCGCGCCCAGTCGCGATCGCCGGGCTCGCGCAGCGAGAGCGCCGACTCGCTGCCGCGATAGCGCAGGTCGAGCCAGCGCGCGGTCGCGAGCGGCACGCCCGGGCACTCGGCCGCGAGCGCAGCGCGGCCCGCGCGCTCGAGTGCATCGAAGTGACCGGCGATCCCGGCGGGCAGCGGCGCCGCGCCCGCTTCGAGCCGCGCGCGACCGGCATCCCGCTGGCCGTCCCAGCTGGCCGCGGCGTGTCCGATCCCGTAGGCCGAGAGCAGTCCGGCGAGCGGGTGCAGCCAGACGCGGCGCATGCCGAGCCTGCGCGCGACCGCACAGACGTGCTGCCCGGCGGCGCCGCCGAAGCCGATCAGCGCGCAGTCGCGCGGGTCCACGCCGCGCTCGACCGATACCACGGCGATCGCGTCGGCCATCGCGGCGTTCGCGACCTCGACACAGCCGGCCGCGATCGCATCGGCCCCGAGCGCGTGGCCTGCCGCCGCGAGCTCCCGCTCGAGCGCAGCGAGCGCGCGCTCCACGGGCTCGCGCGCGAGCGGAAAGGGAAAGCGGTCGGACGCGAGGCGCCCGAGGTGGAAGTTCGCGTCGGTCAGGCTCAGCCGTCGCGCGCTCGGGTCGCCATAACACAGCGGTCCGGGGCTCGCGCCCGCGCTCTCGGGTCCCACGCGCAGATGGAAGCCGTCGAAGCGGCAGAGCGAGCCGCCGCCTGCCGCCACGCTGTGGATGCGCAGCGCCGGCGCCGCGACGCGCACCCCGGCGACGCGGCTCGACGCGCTGCGCTCGACCTCCCCGTCGCGGATCAGGCACACGTCGGTGGAGGTCCCGCCCATGTCGAAGCCGATCGCGAGTCGGGCGCCCGCGCGCGCCGCGACGCGGGCGGCGCCGACCGCGCCGCCCGCGGGCCCCGAGAGCAGCGCCTCGGGACCGCGCAAGCGCCCCGCGTCGCACAGACCGCCCGAGGACTGCATGAAGCGCAGCTCGGAGGCCGGCAGCGCGAGCGCGAGCGCGCGGCCGTGCCTGCGCAGGAGCGGCGTCAGGTACGCATCCGCGCAGGCCGTCTCGGCGCGGGCCAGGAGGCCGAGCTCGCCCGAGATCTCCGCGGAGCCGACGACGTGCTCGAAGCCGAGCTCGCGCGCGAGCTCGGCGAGCGCGCGCTCGTGCTCCGGGCGCCGCCACGCGTGGAGCAGCGCGATCGCGACGGAGCGGATGCCGCGCGCGCGCAGCGCGTCCAGATCGCGGCGCGCAGCGCCGAGGTCGAGCGGCTCGAGCTCGCGTCCCCCCGCGTCGAGACGGCCCGCGACCTCGAGCGCGGCCGCGTGCAGCGGCTCGGGCAGGCGCACGTCGAGGCAGAAGAGCTCGGGGCGCTCCTGGGTCCCGATCCGCAGCAGGTCCGCGAATCCGCGGTTCACGAGCAGTGCACAGGGCTCGCCGCTGCGCTCGAGCAGCGCATTGGTCGCGAGCGTCGTTCCGAGCCGCACCCGACAGCGCGGCAGCGGCGCTCCCGGGGTGAGCGCTCCGCTCGCCTCGAGGATCCGACGGATCGCCTGCAGCGCTGCGCCGTCGCCCGAGAGCAGCTTCGCGCTGTGCAGCGCGCCGTCCGGAGCGACGCCGATCGCGTCGGTGAAGGTTCCGCCGCGGTCGATCCAGAACTGCCAGTCCGACGCGGCCCCGCGCCGCTCCACCGCGCTCCTCCGGGACCTAGCTGCCGCCGCGCCGCAGGCGGCGCCCGGCGCCTCGCAGGAGCCTCCGCAGCACCGCGCGCAGCTCCGGCTCGCCGAGGGTCAGGACCGCCGCGAACGCGACCGCGGCGAACGCCGCGACTCCGCCCGCGAGCCGGAGCGGTGTACCGCTGCCCGCCAGCCAGGCGCTCGCGAGCCAGGCGGACGCCGCGGCGAGCGCCGCCGGCGGGAGCGCGCGCAGGAGCGCCACGAGACCCGCCAGGAGCGAGGGCCCGCCGTGCCGCAGACGCAGCCAGACCAGGGTCGCGATCGCGTTCGCGCTCATCGCGATCGCGCCCGCGGCCGCCAGTCCGCGCGCGCCGAAGCGGTCGCCGAGCAGCCAGTAGAGCGGGATCGCGAGCAGCGCGACCGCGCTGCCGAGACCCATCGGCCGCCACATGTCGCTGCGCGCGTAGAAACCGCGCACCGCGACCTGCTGCGCGATCCAGCCCGGAATCGCGAGCGCGAAGACGCAGAGCAGCGCGGCGACGCGCAGCGTGTCCGCGCGCGAGAAGGCACCGCGCTGGTACAGGATCGCGACGAGCGGCTCGCTCAGCGCGAGCGCACCGGCGCTGCAGAGCAGCGAGAGGCCGACCGCCGCCCGCAGCGCGCGCTCGAGCACGCGGTCGAGGACCCGCGGCTGCCCGGTGCTGTGGAGCTCCGCGAGCCGGGGCAGCGCAGCCGTCGCGAGCGCGCTGCCGATGAACGCGACCGGCGCCTGCAGCAGGAAGCGCGCAAAGGCCAGATCCGAGACGACTCCGGGCCCGAGGCGGCTGCCGAAGAAGCGGTCGTACCACTCGTCGAGCGTGGCCAGCGAGACACCCAGCATGAGCGGCAGCGCGAGCCACAGGTACTCGCGGAAGCCGGAGTCCGCGGGTGCGACCCGGACGCGGATCCGCAGCGGCAGGCAGCGCAGCCCCTCGAGCCACGAGAGCAGGAAGTTGCCGAGGACCGCGCCGACGAGCGCCCCCCAGGCGAATCCGTGGGCCGAGAGGCGCCCGCCGATCGCGAGCCCGCCGAGGATCATCGCGGCGTTGTAGACGAGCGGAGCGAGCGCCTGCGTGAGGAAGCGCCCGTGCGCCATCAGCGCGGCGCGCACGATCGCGCCCGTGATGAAGAAGAGCTGCGCCGGCAGCACGATGCGCGTGAGCTGCACGGTCAGGGCCTGCGTCTCGGGCGCGAAGCCCGCGAAGAGGAGACCGACCAGGCGAGGGGTCTGCCACCACAGCAGCAGCGTCGCGAGCGCGACCCCGGCGCCGACGCCGCCCAGCACGACCGCGAGCAGCTGCTCGGCCTGCGCGAGCCCGCGCTGCTCGCGCGTGCGCGTGTACTGCGGGATCAGCGCGGCCGAGAGCGCACCGCCGGCGAGGAAGTAGTTGAGCATGTCCGGGATCTGGAACGCGGCGCGAAACGCGTCGGTCTCGGGAGAGCTTCCGAGCTGCGCCGCGATCACCATCTCGCGCACGAAGCCGAGCAGCCGGGAGAGCATCACGCTCGCCGCGAGCAGGAGCGCCGCCCCCGCGACGCCGCCGCTGCGCGGTGCGGCGCGCGCGACCGCGGGTCCCGGCGCCTGCCGCTGCTGCGCTTCGCTCACGCGCGTCCCGCGTCCTCCCGCGGGTTGTACTCGCGCCAGATGCGGCCGTCGAAGCTCTCGACCAGCACCTCGTCTCCTTCGCGCCCGCGCAGATGGTTGTGCGTGAGGGGAACCTTGCCGTAGGGCGTGTCGAGCACGTAGAGCGGGATCGCGAAGCCGCTCGTCCGCCCGCGCAGGCTGCGGAAGAGCTCGATGCCGCGCTCGATCGGCAGCCGGAAGTGGCCGGTCCCCTCGAGCAGCTGCGCCTGGTAGCAGTAGTAGGGGCGCACGCGCATGCGCACGAGCCCCTCGCCGAGCTGCTTCAGGACCGCGGCGTCGTCGTTGACTCCGCGCAGCAGCACGCTCTGGTTCCCGACCGGGATCCCGGCGCGCGTGAGCCGGTCGCAGGCCGCGGCGGCTTCGGGCGTGAGCTCGCGCGGGTGGTTGAAGTGGGTGTTGAGCCAGATCGGGTGGTAGCGCTCGAGCATCCGGCAGAGCGCCTCGGTGATCCGGAAGGGCAGCGTGACCGGCAGCCGCGTGCCGAGCCGGATCAGCTCGACGTGCGGGATCGCGCGCAGCTCGGCGAGCAGCCACTCGAGGCGCTCGTCCGAGTAGACGAGCGGATCGCCGCCCGTGAGCAGGACGTCCCGGATCTCGGGCGTGCGGCGGATCCAGTCGAGCGCAACCCCGAGCTCGCGCTTCTTCATGCTCCATTCGGCGTCGCCGACCATCCGCTTGCGCAGGCAGAAGCGGCAGTAGAGCGCGCACTCGTTGTTGACGCAGAACGCGATCCGATCCGGGTAGACGCGGATCACGTTCTTGACCGGCGAATGCTCGACCTCGCGCAGCGGATCGGGCACGCCGGCGGGATCGCCGAGCTCGGCCGGCAGCGGCACCACCTGGCGCCGGATCGGACACGCCGGATCGCGCGGGTCCATCAGCGCTGCGTAGTAGGGCGTGATCACGAAGTGGAAGCGATCGGCGAGGAGCGCGATCGCCTCGCGCTCGGCGTCGGTGGGCTCGATCCACTCGGCGAGCGCTTCCGGGGTCCGGATGCGCTGCTGCATCTGCCAGGTCCAGTCGCTCCAGCCGCGAGCGCTGCGCAGCGCCGCGCTCACGCGAGCCCCACGCGCGCGAGGGCCTCCGCGAAGACCTCCGCGAGCAGCGCCTCGGGCCGCAGGCCTGCGAGCTCCGCGAGGATCCCGAAGGAGCCGTCCGCGGCGAAGGTCGGGAGCGGGTTGAGCTCGAGGAAGCGCGGGCGGCCCTCCGCATCGAGGCGGAAGTCCGCGCGCGCGAAGTCGAGGCATTCGAGCGCCGCGAACGCGCGCAGCGCGAGCGCCTGCAGCTCGGCCTCGAGCGCTGGCGTCAGCGCTCCCGGCAGCTCGAAGGCGAGCGGCTCGCCCGGTCGCGCGTGCCGCTCGAGGGCGTGCAGGCCGATCCCAGTCTCGCGCTCGAGCGCGCGCTGCAGCACCGGCAGCGCGCGGGGCGGCGCGTGACCGACCACGCTCACGGTGTACTCGGGACCGGGCACGAAGGCCTCCACCAGCGCGGGTTGCCGGTAGTCGCGCGAGACGCGCGCGACCTCCCGCGCGAGCGCCGCGACGTCCTCCACCTTCGAGCTCGCCCGGATGCCCTTGGCCGTGCCCTCCCATCGCGGTTTCACGAAGAGCGGAAAAGGCACCGGAATGGCTAGCGAATCGACTTCGCTGGCGGAGCGCAGCGAACACTGCCACGGAACTGCGACGCCGGCCAGTGAGACGCGTCCGCGCGCCCAGCACTTGTCGAGGCTCGCGCACAGGCTGAGCGCGTCGGAGCCGAGGCAGGGAATGCCCGCGAGCTCGAGCAGGATCGGCGCCCAGGCCTCGCGGTTGCGGCTGCCGAAGCCCTCGGCGATCGACAGCACCGCGGCGACCGGCGGGCGCTCGCCGCGCGCGAGGCGCGCGAGCAGGGCGTGGGGATTGCCGAGGCGCAGCGGCGCGTGGCCGAGCTCGCGGAGAGCGGCTTCGAGCAGAGCGAGGGTCGACTCGGGCTCGAACTCGGCATCCGCGTCCACGGGCGCGCCCGGGAGCGCGGGATGGCTGCCGAGCAGGTCGTAGACGAGGCCGATGCAGAGCTCCCCCACGCCGGGCCAGGATACCCGGTCGCTATGCTTGCGACGGCGTTTCCGGAGGTCGCTTGCACCGCTTCTCGCGCCCGCTCGCCCTCGCCCTGACCTTCTTCACCGGCGTGAGCGGCCTCGTCTACGAGATCACCTGGGAGAAGGCGCTCGCGACGCTGCTCGGCTCGCACGCCGCGGCAACCGCCGCCGTGCTCGCGCTCTTCCTGGGCGGCATGAGCCTGGGCTACTGGCTGTGGGGCAGCGTGACGGGACGTCTCACGGCCCGCCCGGAGTCCGGCGGCCCGCGGATTCCGCTGCTGCGCGCCTACGGGATCCTCGAGGCCTCGATCGGCCTCTGGGCGCTCGCCTTTCCCCTTCTCTTCCGCGCCGTGCAGGCGCTCTCGGGCTGGCTGCCGCAGACGGAGGGGGGCGCGGGCTTCGCCGTCGACGTGCTGCTCTGCGCGCTGCTGATCGCGCCGCCGGCCGTGATGATGGGCGGCACGATCCCGATGCTGACCCAGGCGCTCTCGCGCTCGCTCAGCGACTCGACCCGCGTCCACGCGCTGATCTACGCGACCAACACCGCGGGCGCCTTCGTCGGCGCGCTCGCCGCGGGCTTCTGGATCGTCCCCGCGCTCGGTCTCGTCGGCGCGCTGCGCGCGATGGCGCTCGTGAACCTCGTCGCCGGAGCGAGCTTCGTGTTCCTGAGCGCGCGAGAGGCGGAGCCGCTGGCCGCGTCCGACGAGCCCGCGGTGCCCGCCGCGCGCAGCCTCGGAATCGCGAGCTTCGCCGCGATCGCCTGCCTCGCGGGCTTCGCGATGATGACGATCCAGACGGTGCTCGTGCGCCTCGGAGGCCTCTCCTTCGGCGCGTCGCAGTTCAGCTTCTCGATGGTCGTCGCGTGCTACGTGCTCTGCATCGCACTCGGCAGCTACGCGGTCTCGGCCCTGGGCAGGCGCATCCCGCGCGCGCTCTTGCCCGTCGATCTGTGGCTGCTCTTCGGCATGCTGTGTGTCCTCTTCGTGTGGATCGACACCGCTCCCTACTGGGCGCACGCGCTGCGCGCGCTCTTCCGCGACGAGAGCGCGGCCTTCTACCCCTACTACCTCGCAGCCTTCGCGGGCGTGCTCGTCGCGATCGGACCGGCCGTGGTGCTGTCGGGCGCGATCCTGCCGCTGGTGTTCCACCAGCTGCGGGGCGAGGCGGGCGAGCTCGGCGACGTCGCGGGCCGGCTCTACAGCTGGAATACCGTCGGCTCCCTGCTCGGCGCGCTGCTCGGCGGCTACGCGCTGCTCTACCTGCTCTCTCTCGAGGACGTGACACGCGTCGCGCTGATCGCGGTGGCCGCGGCCGCGGCGCTCGCGACGCTGCGCAGCCTTCCCGGCGCGCGCTCCGGAATCGCCTCCGCGGGAGGCCTCGCCGCCGCCGCTGCGCTCGCGCTCGCGCTGCCGGCCTGGTCGACGCAGCGCCTCGCCGCGGGGCTCTTCCGCGAGCGCACGCCCCAGGCGCACAGCTTCGACGGGCCCGCGCGCTTCTTCGCGGCGCGCCGGACCGGAGTCGAGCTCTTCTACGAGGACGACCCGACCGCCTCGATCGCGGTCCAGGAGTACGGCGAGAAGGAGGGCCGGCCCGACCGCGCCGTGGTCTCGAACGGGAAGTCCGACGGCTCCACCTACTCCGACTATCCGACCATGGCGCTCGCGGGGCTCCTGCCCGCGCTCTTCGCCGAGCGGGCGACGCGCAGCTTCGTGATCGGCTACGGCCTGGGCGTCACGGTCGGCGAGCTCGCGGCGCTGCCGGGCATGCAGCAGGTGAAGGTCGCGGAGATCTCGCGGGGCGTGATCCGCGCGGCGCCCTTCTTCGACTACGCCAACCTCGGCGCTTCGAAGCGCCCCACCGTCGAGATCGTCCACGCCGATGCCTATCGCAGCCTGATCCGCAGCCGCGACCAGTTCGACGTGATCGCGTCGGAGCCGAGCAACCCCTGGATGCTCGGCGTGGAGCAGCTCTTCTCGCGCGAGTTCCTCTCGATCGCGCGGGATCGGCTCGCGCCGGGCGGGGTCTATGCGCAGTGGATGCACACCTACGAGATCGACGAGGCCGCGGTCGCACTCGTGCTGCGCACCTATGCCGAGGTCTTCGCGGACGTGGCGGTCTGGTACGCGGGCGGCCCCGATCTGATCCTGCTCGGCTTCCGCGATGCGTCGCGCGCGCTCGACCTCGCGCGCCTGCAGCAGCGCGCCTCCGAGCCGGCCTTCCGGGCGGGGCTCGAGCGCAGCCGCATCCGCAGCTTCCCGGCGCTCCTGGCCCACGAGCTCCTGCCGCTGGGCGTACTGCATGCGGCCGCGCTCGAGGGCGAGGTGCAGACCCTGCTCCACCCGCGCCTCAACTTCCTCGCCGCGCGCGCGTTCTTCGAGGGCAAGGAAGCGCGCATCCCACCGACGCTCACCGCGCGCGCCGCCGAGGTCGGGCGCGCGAACTCGCTGCTCAGGCGCCATGCGGCACGCCAGGGGGGCGTGCTGCCGGAGCGCGAGCGCGGTCAGGCCGCGGCCGAGCTCTGCCACCACCGCGCGCGCGAGTGCGTCGCAATGCTCGCCGAGTGGGCTGCGACGGTGCCCGACTCGAAGACCCGCGCCGAGCTGCTGCAGGCGCTGCGCAAGAACCCGATCGCCGCGGCCCGCACGCCCCTCGCAGCGCTCGCGCAGCTGATCCCGCTCTTCCGGGAGGGGGGCGCGCGCGACGAGCCAGCGTCGCAGCAGGACGCGAAGTCCACGCTCGAGCTCGCGCAGCGCCGCAGCGAGGACTTCGTCGCCTTCTACTACCACGCCGTGCCCTTCTCGCGGGACGCGCTCGCGCGCTTCTGGCAGCGCTGCGAAGAAGTCTCCGGCGCGAGCGAGGCCTGCCTCGCCGGACGCGCCCAGACGCAGCGGGTCGTGGGACGCCTCGCGACCCCGGCGGGCTGAGAGGTGCGCGTCCGACACCTGCTGCAGAGCCGCCGCGCGGCCTGGCTGGGGGTCGCGGCCTGCGTCGCGGTCATCTGGACCCTGTCGGGCGACGACTTCTCGTCGCAGACCACCGGAAGCCTGCTGCTGCCCCTGCTCCACTGGCTCTTCCCCGAGCTCTCCGGACAGGCGCTCCTGCGGCTGCATCTGTTCGTCCGCAAGTCGGCGCACTTCGGCGAGTACGCACTCCTGGGTCTGCTCGCCTTCCGCGCGCTGTGGCTCACGCTCGAGAGCACGGCGCAGCGCGTCGGTGCGCTCGCGCTGCTGCTGGTGCTGGCGGTGGCCGGCGCAGACGAAACCCGCCAGAGCCTGAGCCAGGCGCGCACGGGCTCGCTCTGGGACGTGGCGCTCGACCTCTGCGGAGCGGCCGCCGCACTGCTGCTGCTGCTGCTGCTGCGGCGCGCCTGGGGCAGCGCTGCGGAAGCGGAATCGGCCTGAGGAAGCCCGGCGCTAGCCTCCCCGGAGCGGCGCCGGCCTGCGGGCCCCGCCGTCCCGGAAGCCGCGCTCGATCAGCAGCGGGAGGTCGAGATCACGGGCGCTGACCGGATGCTTCTGGACGTTCGAGAGCTTCACCCCCGGCACCAGGGCCAGGATGACACCGAGATGGGTCACGACCGCCAGGCGACCCCCGGCATGCCGCTCGACGAGATGCTGCACGGCGCGACCGACCCGGCGCCCGACCTCGCGGCGCGACTCCCCGCCCGGCGCGCGCGCGTCGGCTCCACCGGCATCGAAGAGCGCGAGCTCCGCGGGCCAGCGCCGCAGGATCTCGTCGCGCGAGAGCCCGCCCCAGTGACCCACGTCGAGCTCGCGCAGCTCCGGCATCCGCTCGAGCGCGAGACCCCGCTGGCGCGCGAGCGGCTCCGCGGTCTCGACCGCGCGCGCGAGCGGACTCGTGACCACGGCGCTGAGCTCGAGCCCAGCGAGCTCCTGCACGAGCGCCTCCGCCTGCTTCCGGCCGAGCGGGGTGAGCGGCGAATCGGTCAGTCCCTGCCAGCGCCGCGCCGCGTTGAGCTCGGATTGCGCGTGGCGGATCAGGATCAGCTCGGTCTCGGCCATCGCGGCGCAGACCGTAGGCCGCCGCGCGGCGCTTTTCCCGTCGCGCGGCGACGGGCTGCGGGCCGGCTCCCGCAGCGAGAGTCCGCTCGCCCGCGCAGCCCGCGCGCGAGGCGCTCGCGATGAGCGGAGGCCGCACTCCGGGCCCCGAGCCGCACGCGCGCGCACCCGAAGCGGAGGCCCTCGCTGGCGCGGCGCTCGATCGCGCGACCGCCTGCAGCCACGCGCCCGCGCTGGACTCCGGCGCGCACTCCGAAGCATCCGCGTCCGGCGGCATTCCGAGCTGTCCGGTGTGCGGAGCGGAGCTCGCAGCGGGCGCGCGCGACGCGAGCTCGGGCGCGTCCATCGAGCCCGTGGATCTCCCGCGCAGACTCCTCGTCGCGACTGCATGCAGCGTGCCCCTCGCGCTGCTCTCCGCGGAAGGCGCGCGCTCCGACTCGGCGCTGCTTCGACTCCTCGCGCCCGGCGCGCAGCTGTTGCTCCCCCTCGCGCTGCCCGCGCTGCTCTACGCCGGCTGGCCCCTCTTCCGAAGCGGCCTTGCAGCGCTCGCCTCGGGCCGACCTCGGGCGCACTCGCTGACCGCGCTCGGCGCGGCTGCGGCGGGGCTGCAGGGTGTCGCGGCCACGCTGTTCCCGAGCCTCTTCCCGGCGGGCTTCCGGGATCCGGCCGGCCAGGTGCCGGTGTACTTCGGCGCGGCCGGGGCGATCGTCACGCTCGCGCTGTTCGCCCGGTGGCTCGAAGTGCTGGCGCATCGGCGCAGCGGCGAAGCGCTGTCGGAGCTGCTCGCGCTCGTGCCCGAGCGGGCGCTCCGGATCGAGAGCGACGGGCTCGAGCGCGAGGTCCCGCACTCCGAGCTGAGGCCCGGCGACCGGCTGCGCGTGCGGCCCGGCGCTCGCATCCCGGTGGACGGCGTCCTGCTCGAGGGCGCGAGCAGCGTGGACGAGTCGATGCTGAGCGGCGAGCCCCTGCCGGTCGAGAAGCGCGCGGGAGCGCTGGTCGCGGGTGGCGCGCGCAACGGCCGCGGCAGCTTCGTGATGGAGGCGCAGCGGGTCGGCTCCGAGATGCTGCTCGCGCGCATCGCCGCGCAGGTCGCAGCCGCGCAGCGCAGCCGCGCGCCGCTCCAGGCCAGCGCCGATCGCGCCGCCGCGCTGCTCGTGCCCGGCGTCCTCGCCGGCGCCGCGGCGGCGGCGCTCGCATGGTCCTGGTGGGGACCGGCGCCCGCGCTCGCGCACGCGTTCGCCGCCGCGCTCTCGCTGCTCGCGATCGCGTGCCCTGCCGCGCTGCAGCTCGCGACGCCGCTCTCGATCCGGGCCGCGCTGGCTCGCGGCGCCGCGGCCGGTGTGCTGTTCCGCGATGCGGCTGCGCTCGCGGCGCTGTCCGAGCTCGACACCCTGGTGCTCGACAAGAGCGGCAGCCTCACGCTCGGCCGCGCGCGCGTCGCGACGATCGTCACTGCCCTCGGGGTCGACGAGCCGGAGCTCCTCGCCGTGGCCGCCGCGCTCGAGCGGAGCAGCCGACACCCGCTCGCCCATGCGATCCTCGAGGCTGCGCGCGAGCGAGGCCACGCGGCTCCCGCGTGCAGCGCGTTCTCCGCCGAGCCAGGCGCGGGCGTGCGAGGCACGGTGAGCGGCGCCCCCGCCGCGCTCGGCGGCGCGGCCTTCGTCTCGGGTCTCGGCGTGCCCGTGCACGAGCTCGCCGAGGAGGCCGCGCTCCTGCGCGCGCGCGCCGAGAGCGTGGTCTTCGTCGCGCGCGGGCGCCAGCTCCTCGGGTTGCTCGGGATCGCAGATCCGATCCGGGAGGGCGCGGCGGCGGCGATCGCCGCGCTGCGCGCCGATGGCGTCGAGGTCTGGATGGCCACCGGTGACCACGCGGACACCGCGCGGGCGGTCGCGAGGGCCCTCGGCATCGTCGAGCTGCGCGCCGAGCTCTCGCCCGAGGCCAAGGCCGAGCTCGCCTGCGAGCTCGAGCGCCACGGCGCGCGCGTCGCGCTCGCAGGCGACGGCGTTCGCGTCGCGCGCGCGTCGGTCGGCATCGCGATCGGCGCCGGCAGCGACGCCGCGCTCGGCTCCGCCGCCGTCACCCTCGTGAGCGGTCAGCTCGCGGGTCTCCTGCGCGCGCGCCGGATCGCGCGCCGCACCCGCCGCAACCTGCGCCAGAACCTCCTCGGCGCGTCGCTCTACCACGCCCTCGCTCTCCCCGCGGCCGCCGGCGCGCTCTACCCGCTGACGGGTGCACCGCCCTCGCCGATGCTCGCAGCGGCCGCGATGGGCCTCGCCAGCTTCGCGCTGATCGCCAACGCGCTGCGCCTCCGCCACGCGCGGCCGTGAACGCAGGCGACCCGCTAGGCCCGAGCTCCCGCGGCCGCCCCGAACAGCGCGTCGCAGAGCGCGCGCAGCGCGCGCCCGCGGTGCGAGATCTCGTCCTTGCGCTCCGAAGCGAGCTCGGCCATCGAGACACTCTCGCCAGCGGGCGCGAAGATCGGGTCGTAGCCGAAGCCGGCCGCGCCGCGCGGGGCGTCGAGGATCCGGCCCGCGCACTCGCCGCGCGCGAGCGCGGTCGGCGCCCCCGGGCGCGCGAGCGCGACGACGCAGACGAAGCGCGCGCGGCGCGAGCCAGCGGGCGCGCGCGCGAGCGCGCGCAGCAGATGGCGCACGCGACCCGCGTCGTCCAGGCCCGGGCCGCCGTAGCGCGCGGAGAGGGGGCCGGGCGCGCCCCCGAGCCCCTCCACTTCGATCCCCGAGTCGTCGGCGAGCGCCGCGAGGCCGCAGGCCGCGGCTGCGGCCTCGGCCTTCGCGCGCGCATTCTCGGCGTAGTCGAGGCCCTCCTCGGGAAGGCGCAGCGGCGCAAACTCCGAGAGGCTGCGCAGCCGCAGCGGCCCCGGGCCGAGCAGGCGCGCGAACTCGCGGAGCTTGCCGGGGTTCGCGCTCGCGAGCACGACGTCGAGCGCGGGCGCTCGGGCCGGAATCCGGCTCAAGGCCGCGCGGACTCGAGGGCGGCGAGCTGCAGCTTGGTGAGCGCGGCAATGCCCTCGAGCGCGAGCGCAGTCAGCCCCGCCAGATCCTCGGGCGCGAAGGGCGCGCCCTCCGCGGTACCCTGCACCTCCACGAAGCGGCCGCTCCCGGTCGCGACGACGTTCATGTCGACCTCGGCGCGCGAGTCTTCCTGATAGGCGAGATCCAGCACGTGCTGGCCCGAGACGATTCCCACCGAGACCGCCGCGACCGAGTCGCGCAGCGGGTTGCGCTCGAGATCGCCCCGCGCGACCAGACGCCGGAGCGCGAGCGCGAGCGCAGTCCAGGCGCCCGTGACCGAGGCGCAGCGGGTTCCTCCATCCGCCTGCAGCACGTCGCAGTCGACCCAGAGCGTGCGCTCGCCGAGCGCGTCGAGGTTCACGACCGCCCGCAGGCTGCGGCCGATCAGGCGCTGGATCTCGAGCGTGCGGCCGGACTGCCGGCCGCGCGCCGCTTCGCGCTCGCCGCGGCGATCGGTCGCGCCCGGCAGCATCGAGTACTCCGCCGTCACCCAGCCGGAGCCGGTCCCCTTGCGAAAGCGCGGGACCGCGAGCTCCTCGCTGACCGTGCAGAGCACCACGCTGCGCCCGCTGCGGCACAGCACCGACGCGAGCGGGTTCTCGGTGTAGTCGCTCTGCAGCTCGAAGGGGCGCAGCTCCCGGGCCGTGCGCCCATCGCTCCTCATCGCCTGGCCTCCGCTCCCGCCCCGCGGCGGGCGTCGTAGCTCCTGCCAAAGGCCAACACGGCGCGCTCGAGGGCCTCCACGAGCGCCTCGCGCCGGCGACCGCTCGCGAGCTCGACCGCATCCGCGGGATTCGAGAGGAAGCCGATCTCGACGAGCGCTGCCGGCATCTGCACCGAGATCAGCACGACGAAGGGCGCCTGGCGCACGCCGCGCGAGCGCAGCGGGTCGATCTTCGCGAGCTCCTGCTGCAGCTGCCTCGCCACCTCGTTCGACTCGCTGACGTACTCGGTGTGCATCAGGTCGCCGAGCAGCGCGAGCAGCGGGTCCCCGCTCTGCGGCGCCTCGAACTCGACCTCGGGAAAGGCCTCGTTCTCGCGCGACGCGACGCGCCCCGCGGCCTCGTCGCTGGGCGTCGCCGACAGGAAGTAGGTCTCGATGCCGCGGGCTTCCGGCTCGGGCGCGGCGTTGGCGTGGATCGAGAGGAAGAGGTCGCCCCGCGCGTCGTTCGCGATCGCGGTCCGCTCTTCGAGCGGCACGAAGACATCCGCATCGCGGGTCAGCACGACGCGGAGTCCGGGACGCGCGAGCCGCCGCGCGAGCCGCCGCGCGACGTCGAGCACCACGTCCTTCTCGCGCTGGCCCGCGGCCGAGATCGCTCCCTCGTCGTCACCGCCGTGCCCCGCGTCGATCACGACGACGTCGAAGCGCTCCGCCGCCGCGCGCGAGGCCAGCGCCGACACGCTCGCGAGCGCGAACAGGCCCACTCCGAGGCTGCGGCGAAACACGCGCTCCCATCGCATCGCGGGGTACGCTAACACGCCTGTCCGAGCGGGCTACGCTGGCCGCATGCCCGGCGTCTCCCCCGAAGAGCTCGCGCTCCGCCGCCGCGTCGAGGACGCCTTCGAGCGCGACGACCCGCGCGAGCTCGAGCCGCTCGTGCTCGAGCTCGCCCTGCAATCCGCGGAGCGCGAATGGGCCGAGTCCTGCTGCGCGCAGCTCTGCCGCCACCGCAACGCCCACGTGCGCGGCAATGCGCTCGCCGGCTTCGCGCACCTCGCGCGCCGCTTCGGCCAGCTCGACCTGCACCGGGTCAAGCGGCGGGTCGAGATCGCGCTCTGGGACCGGCACGAGTACGTGCGCGCGCAGGCCGAGTCCGCGGCGGACGATCTCGAGACCTTCCTCTGCTGGAAGCTCGAGCGACCGGAAGCCGCGGCGCGCTGAATCAGGGCGCGGGGCCCGGCGCGGCGCTCCCGCGCTGCGCGCGGGAGGAGCGCCTGCGGCGGCGGCGCGGCAGCGGGCGGCGCTGCAGGTCGAAGAGCTCGCCTAGGCTCGCGGCCGAGTGCTCGTCTCGCGCCTGCGGCAGCAGCCAGAGCAGCGCGCGCGCGGTGGCCAGCGCATCGCCGAGCGCGCGGTGGCGCGCGCCGTTCGAGATCCCGAAGGCCGCGCACAGCGCATCCAGGCTGTAGCGACCGAGCGCGGGCAGCACCCGGCGCGCGAGCTTGCGCGTGCAGAGGACCGGGGAGTCGAAGGGCGCGAGCTGCTGCTCCGCGAAGGCGCGCACGAGGAAGCCCGAGTCGAACTCGGCATTGTGGGCCACGAACACGGCCCGCGGCGCCGACGCGAGCCAGCTGCGAAACGCCGGGAGCACCTCGGCGGCGGGCGGCGCATCGGCGAGCAGCGGATCCGAGATCCCCGTGAGCTCGGTGATCCGCGCGGGCACCGGTCCCGGCGGGCGCACGAGGCTGTCGAAGCGGTCCCCGAGCTGGAGCTGCGAGATGCGCACCGCGCCGATCTCGAGAATCGCGGCGGAGGCTCCGAGCCCGGTCGTCTCGAGATCGACCACGACGAAGTCCGCCGACTCGAGCGGGATGGCCTGGACCGCGATCTCCCCGGCGGGCCGCAGGTGCTCGGGACCGAGCTCCGACGGCAGCTCCGCTGCCGGCCGATCCAGCGCTGCCGCGACCAGACGCCGCGCGAGCTCGCGCTCGATCGGGCTGTCGAGTGCGAGCAGCCTCGCCGCGAGTTCCGCGATCTCGATCCGCTGGCCCCTGTCGCACAGCTCGTCGAGCGAGCGCCGCAGTGCGGATCCGCCGATTCGGAACAAACGCCACCTCCGCGGAGGAGGAAGACCGCAGCGAGGGGGGGCGCTGAAGGCGGCGCGATACTATCACACGCGTCGGGGGGATCGATGCAAAGCACGGGCGGCTCGCGCGCGGCGCGATGCGCGGCGGGTCTCGCGGCACTCCTCGTCGCGCACTCCTCCGCCGCCGGACCCACTGCGCGCGTGATCGCGCTGCGCGCGGGAGAGCGCAGCGACGCCGGCACCGCGTTCTTCGTGCGCGCGAGCGGAGCCGCGGGTGCGGCGGCGGTCGGCACCGCGCACAGCCTGCCCGTCGCAGAGCTCGCCGCGCTCGAGCGCGTGGAGTTCGAGCTCGGAGCCGGCGCGCAACCGGTGAGCTCGAGCGCGCTGCTCGCGCCGCCGGGGCGGCCCTACGCCGACTCGGGCGGCATCTTCGCCGAAGACTTCCACCTCTACGCGCTCGACGGCGCCCCGCAGACCGGAGAGCTGCTCGAGCTCGCCGCTGGCGAGCGCCTCCGCGTCGGCCTCGAGGTCGAGATCCTGGGACCGCCGCCGCGCGGCCCCGAGGCGTCCGCCGCGAGCGCGCGGCTCGCGGGTCGGATCGCCGCCGCGACCCCGCTGCGCGTCGAGATCGACCTCGAGGGACGCCACGAGCTCGCAGGCTGGGGCGGCGCGCCCGTGGTCCGCGCGGGCACGTCGCGCGTGATCGGCGTGCTGCAGGCCGTGCGCTCGCAGGCGCGCGGCACGACGCTCGTCGCGGCGCCGATCGCACGCCTCGCCGAGGCGCTGCGCCGTCCGCTGCGCGGTGGGCGCGGGCAGCCCTTCGCCGAGCTCGCCGCCGCGCTGCCGAAGCCCGGCGCGGAGCGCGAGCTGCTGCGCCAGGAGCCGGAGCAGCCGGGCCTCTCGCTCACGCTCGAGTACCCGCCCGACGCTTCCGCGGTCGCCGACTCCGGCTGCGGCGTCTTCGTCGCGGGCCGCGCGGCGCCCGCCGCGCTGCGCCGCTACGACGTGGTCTTCGCGCTCGACGTCTCGAGCTCGACGCGCGAGCCCAGCGGTGCGGACATCGACGGCGACGGCATCGTCGGCGCGCCCTCCGCGGGCCCGCTCTCCGCGCTGCGCGGCGCGCTCGAGGCCGACCCCGGCGACTCCGTCGCCGCGGCCGAGATCGCCGCCGCGCGCGCGCTGCTCGCGCGGCTCGACCCCCGCTCGGTGCGGGTCGGGCTCGTGAGCTTCTCCGGCTTCGACGCGAGCAGCGCGGGCGGGGTCTGGCAGGACCTGACCGGCACGCTCGGCGGAGCGCGCCTCCACGCCGAGACCCTGGCGCCGCTGACCCGCGACTACGCCTCGATCGAGCGCGCGCTCGAGCGCCTGCTCGAGCGCACGCCCAACGGCCACACCCACATCGGCGCGGGTCTCGACCAGGCGGTCGGCGAGCTCGCGGGCGTGCGCGGCGCGCGCTCGAAGGGCGATGCGTCGAGCCAGAAGCTCGTGTTCCTGTTCACCGACGGCGAGCCGACCCTGCCCTATCCCGGGCATCCGGCCGCGAATACGCGCGTCGTGCTCGAGGCCGCGGAGCGCGCGCGCAGCGCGGGCATCACGGTCCACACCTTTGCCGTGGGTCCGGAGGCGCTGGCCGGTCCGATCGCGACCGTCGAGCTGGCCGCGCGCACGGGCGGGGTCTTCACCCCGGTGCGCGCGCCGGGCGACCTCGCGCTCGCGGTGGGGATGCTCGAGCTGCCGCGGCTCTCGGCGCTCGAGCTCTCGAGCGGCGCGGGCGCGGCGCCGGCCCGGATCCTGCGCATGAGCGCGGACGGGATCTGGGCGGGCTTCGTCCCGCTCGAGGACGGCGGCGAGCAGCAGCTCCGCATCCACGCGATCGCCAACGACGGCAGCGAGGTGTCGCGCAGCGTGCGCGTTCGCCGCGGCAGCGCGGAGCAGGCCGCCGAGATCCCCGCCGCGCTCGCTGCCCGCCGCAACGAGCTGCTCGAGGAGTGCCTCGAGCTCGTGCGCGCCGAGGCCGATGCGGCCGAGCGCCTGCGTGCGGAACAGCTGCGCGAGCGCCTGCGCGAGGAGATCCTGCGCGAGCGCCTGCGCGCGAAGCAGCGGGCCCAGGAGCAGCGCCGGGAGCTCGAGCTCGAGGTCGAGGCGCCCTGAGCCGCGGGGCCGGAGCTCAGTTGCGCCCGAGATCCGCCGGCGCCCGGGCGCCCCGGCCGCCGAGCGCGAGCACCCCGAGCGTCAGCAGGTAGGGAAGCATCAGGAAGACGGGATAGGGCACGCCGACGCCGCGCGCCTGCAGCCGGAACTGGAGCGCGCTCGTGGCTCCGAAGAAGAGCGCCGCCGCCGTCACGCCGGCGGCGCTCCAACGCCCGAGGATCACGATCGCGAGCGCGATGAAGCCGCGGCCGGCCGTCATGCCCTCGCTGAAGCCGTCGGCGAGGCCGAGCGAGAGCGATGCGCCCGCGACGCCGGCGAGCGAGGCACCGGTGCAGACGGCCGCAACGCGGATGCGGCGGACCTGCAGCCCCTCCACGGCGGCCGCGCGCGCCGACTCGCCGACCGCCCGCAGCCGCAGCCCCGGCCGCGTGCGCGCGAGGAAGAGCGCGATCGCGAGCGCGAGCAGCAGGCTGAGGTAGGCGAAGAGCGACTGGCGGAAGAAGGCGCCGAGCAGAGGCAGCTCCGCGAGTCCTGGCAGCGGCAGCACTTCGAGCACGGGTGCCCGCGGCGGGAGGCCCTGGTACAGCGAGCGCACCGCCAGACCGGTTCCTCCGAGCGCGATCAGGTTCACCGCGGTTCCCGCCACGATCTGGTCGACACCGCGCAGCACCGAAAAGCAGGCGAAGCCGAATCCGACGGCGCCGCCCGCGAGGGCGCCCGCGAGGGCTCCCGCGAGCGGAGAGCCGCTCGCGACCGCGACCGCGTAGCCCGCGAAGGCGCCGCAGAGCATGGTTCCCTCGACTCCGATGTGGATCACGCCCGCGCGCTCGCAGACGAGCTCGCCGAGCGCCGCGAGCAGCAGCGGCGCCGCGAGCCGGAGGGCCGCCTCGAGGAAGAGCTCCATCAGCGCGACCGGCTGCGCGCCGCGCCCGGGACGCGCGCGCCCGCGAAGGCGGCGGAGAGCACGATCACGGCGCCCTGCACGATCTGCGTCGCGACCGAGGGGACGCCGACGCTGCGCTGCATCGCCCCGGCCCCGGCCTCGAGCGCTCCGAAGAAGAGCGCCGAGGGGATCACCGCGAGCGGGTTCAGGCGCGCGAGCAGCGCGACCGCGATCGCGGTGAATCCCGTGCCCGGCGAGATCCCCTCGTAGAGCTGGCCCGTGACGCCGGCGACCTCACAGGCTCCCGCGATGCCGGCGAGCCCTCCGCCGAGCGCGAGCGCGAGCCAGCCATGGCCCTCCGGCGAGATCCCCGCGAAGCGCGCCGCGCGCGCGGACAGGCCCACCGCGCGCAGCCGGAAACCGAGCGCCGTGCGGAACAGGAACACCCAGACGAGCGCGGCCGCGGCGGCCGCGGCCGGCACTCCGAGGTGCAGGCGCCCGATCCGGGGCAACAGCGCCGCCGCCGGCAGCGGGTCGCTCTTCGGGTAGGCCCCGCTCAGCTCCTGCAGCGGGCCGTGCACCGCGAGCGACACGAGCTCGAGCGCGATGAAGTTCAGCAGGATCGTGCTGATCACCTCGGAGACGCCGCGCCGCGCGCGCAGTGCCCCCGCGACGCCGCCGAGCAGCACACCGCCGAGCGCGCCCGCGAGCAGCACGAGCGGCAGCAGCAGCGGCGCGGGCAGGTGCGGCAGCGCGCGCGTCGCGACCGCGGTCGCGCAGAGCGCGCCGATCGCGAGCTGACCCTCCGCGCCGATGTTCCAGGCGCCGCAGCGGAAGCCGATCGAGACCGCGAGGCCGGTGAGCAGCAGAGGAGCCGTCTTGAGCAGCGTGGCGGTCCAGGCGGGCCCGCTCCCGACCGATCCCGCGAAGAGCGCGAGCAGCGCGGGGCCCGGAGCGAAGCCCAGGAGCAGCAGCAGGAGCGCCGCGAAGCCGAGCGCGAGCGCGATCGCGAAGATCGGGCGCAGCGCGCGCGTCACGCGGCCGCCCGTCCCAGCAGGATCGCGCCGAGCAGCGCGCGATCCGCCGCTGCCGGCACCGGGACGAGCTCGCCCCGCACGAGCGCGAGCAGCCGGTCCGCGAGCGCCATCACTTCGTCGAGCTCCGACGAGATCACGATCACGCCGGCGCCCGCAGCGCGCAGCGCGAGCAGCTGCTCGTGGACGAAACGCGCCGAGCCGACGTCGAGGCCGCGCGTCGGATGCACCGCGATCAGCACCCGCGGCGCGCTCGCGAGCTCGCGCGCGACGGCGAGCTTCTGCGCGTTGCCGCCGGAGAGCAGGCTCACGTCGAGGTCCGGATCCGCCGGGCGCAGCGCGAATCGCTCTGCGGCCTCCGCCGCGGCCGCGCGCGCGGCGCGCTCGTCGAAGAAGCCGCGGCGGAAGAAGCGGCGGTCGTCGTAGCTGCCCTTCAGCACGAAGTTCTCGGCCGCGCTCATGCCGGCCACGAGGCCCGCGCTCTCGCGGTCGCCCGAGAGATGCGCGACTCCCGCGCGCCGCAGCGCGCGCGGCGACGGCGCCACGCGCTCCCCGCAGACGCGGATCTCGCCGGCCGAAGGCCGGCGCACGCCCGCGAGCACCTCCTCGAGCTCGCGCTGGCCGTTCCCGTCGATGCCGGCGATCCCGAGGATCTCGCCCGCGCAGAGCGCGAGCTCGAGGCCGCGCAGGCGGCCCGACTCCGAGAGCCCGGGCGCCGACAGCCCGCGCAGCTCGAAGAGCCGCTGCTGCGACGCCGCCCCGGGCCCGCGCTCGAGCGGCGGCACCTCGCTGCCGAGCATCAGCCGACCGAGCTCGCGCGCATCGGCCTCGCCGGCGCCGAGCCGGGCCACCACGCGGCCGCGGCGCAGGACCGTGACGCGGTCCGCGATCGCCTCGACCTCCGCGAGCTTGTGCGAGATGAAGACGATGCTGCAGCCGTCGGCGCGCAGACTCGCGAGCGAGACGCCGAGCGCCTCGATCTCGCCCGGCGTGAGCACCGCGGTCGGCTCGTCCAGCACGAGCACCCGCGCGCCCCGCCCGAGCGCGCGCAGGATCTCCGCGCGCTGGCGCTCCCCGACCGAGAGATCGGCCACGCGCTCCGCGAGCGGCACCTCGAGCGCGAAACGCCGCGCGAGTGCGCGCACGCGCTCCGCCTCCCGAGCGGGAGAGAACCAGAACCCGCGCTCGGCGGCGCCGAAGGCGAGGTTCTCCGCGACGGAGAGGGCCGGCACGAGGGCCGACTGCTGGTGGACCATGCCGACCCCGGCCTCCGCGGCGCGGCGCGGACTCCAGCGCGCGAGATCGAGCGGCTGGCCGTGCAGCTCGAGCCCGCCCGCGTCGGGTCGCAGGCTGCCGAGCAACACGTTCATGAGCGTGCTCTTGCCCGCCCCGTTCTCGCCCAGGAGCGCATGGATCTCGCCCGGCAAGAGCTCGAGGTCGACCCCGTCCAGCACGGGCACGCCCGCGGCGAAGCTCTTCTCGATCCCGCGCAGGCGCAGGACCGGACTCGCGGCGGCGCCGGAGCTCAGAAGTCGCCCCGCGGAACCTCGAGCTCGCCGCTGCGGATGCGCGCCTCGAGCTGCGCGAGCTCCGCGCGCAGCGGCTCGGGAATCCGGTCGGCGAGCGCCGGGTTGAGCTCGAGAGCGACCACGCCTTCGCGCATTCCGAGCCGCAGCGGCTCCGCGCGGAACTCCCCCTGTGCGACGCGGCGCGCGACGGCGAGCAGCGCGCCCGGAATGTCGAGCGTCGCGGACCCGAGCACGACCGCCGGCGCCATCTCGTTCTGGTTCGCGTTGGTTCCGAACGCGTACACGCGGCGACCCGCGGCGGCGCGCTCCTCGACCGCGCGGAACACGCCGCGCCCGGCATCGTTGGCCTGGTGCAGCAGCAGGTCGGCGCCCTGGTCGAGCAGCGCGAGCGCGGCCTCGCGCGCGGCCGGCACGTCGTCGAAGTTTCCGAGGAAGACCTCGCGCACGGAGACCTCCGGTCGCGTGCGCTCCACGCCGGCGCGGAAGGCCACGAAGGTGCTGCGGATCGAGGGCAGATCCATGCCCCCCACGAGACCCACGAGGCGCGACTCGCTGAGCCGCGCCGCGAGCACGCCGCACAGGAAGGTGGCCTGCTCGAGCTCGAACACCATCGGCGCGACGTTGGCGCGCACGGTATCGCCCGAGGTCGTGATGAAGATCGTGTCGGGCGCCTCCGCGCCGACGCGCGCCGCGGCCTCCTGGTATTCGAAGCCGTGCCCGAAGACCAGCGCGAACCCGCGGCTCGCGAAGTCGCGGAAGCCCTCTTCGAAGTCCGCCGGCGACCGCGTCTCGACGTGGCGCACCTCGGCGCCGAGCTCCGTCTCGATGCGCTTCAGCCCCTGATAGGCGCCGGAGTTCCAGCCGCCGTCGTTGATCGAGCCCGGTGTGAGCAGCGCGACGCGGAAGCGCGAGGCAGCGGGATCGGAGTCGGCGCAGCCCGCAGCGAGTGCCGCCGCAACGCCGAAGCAGAGGAGCCGCGCCCGGATGGTCCGCATCGGTGGCGGCCGAGTATATCGGGGCAGGACGCGGCCCGGACCTGCGGCTCCGCGCGCTCGCTCCTGCGCGCGCCTACGAGTTGCTGTCGCGTTCCTGCGCGCTCGCGGGGCGCACGACGAAATCGCGGCTCTCGCTGAACACGCGCAGCGGCGCCCAGTCCCGGAGCTCCGACATGCGCGGCATGCCGCTCGTCATCGCGCCGGTGGGATCGATCACCCAGGGATCCGCGGGATCCTCGAACCAGAACGTGACCATGTGGTGTTGGCCATCGCTGCGCCGGAAGACGACCGCGCGAAAGACCTCGTCGCGCCGGAAGCCGAGGTCGAGGAGCGCGTTGTAGACGAGCAGCTCGAGGCCGTCGCAGTCGTCGCCGCCCTGCTGCAGCGTCTCCTGCAGCGTCGCCCAGTGATCGACCGGGCCGTCCTCGCGGTAGCGCCGCGACGCCTCCGCCTGGATCCACGCGGCGACGCTGCGCGCGAGCCCGCGCCGCTGGTCGCTGCGAAAGCTCGCGTACTCGCGCGAGAACTCGCTGTCGCGCGCGGCGGAGGCGGGCGCCTCGGCGGCGCGGCCGCGCGCGCTTCCGTCGCGCCCGTCGGCGGCGACCTGGCGCGCCTGCCAGCCCTCGATCTTGCGGCTCCAGGGATCTCCGGGCTCGGGCGAGCCGAAGTAGTCGAGCGCGCGCGGCGAGGGCAGCGAAGCGCAGCCGAGCCCCAGCCCGAGCGCCAGCACGGCGATCGCGAGACGCCGCGTCTGTGTCGAAAACCCCATGTACCGGGCCTATCGGCCGCCCGGCTCTGGGAATTAGCGTAAACCCATGATTTTTATGGATTTTTTTTCAAGGATCAGATGCGCTTGGCGCGCCGGGACCTGTGCCGGAAGCTGCGCGCGCGCGAGCTGGAAGCCGCGGCGCAGGTGCGGACTAGGCGGGGATGTCGAAGGCGCGCGCGAGCATGAAGAGCACGACCAGGAACGCCACGAGCGCTGGAATCCCGCCGACGACATAGGCCACCGAAACCGCGTCGACCTTGCCGCGCTGCTCTTCGCGATCGTCTGCCATCGAGCTCTCCTGCGGGTCCCGTTGCGGGCGGCCGGAACGTAGCGGAGCGCTGCGAGCGCGCCAGCGCCGCGCCCCCCGAAGTGACCGGGCCTAGCGCCAGTCCTCCGGGACATCGGCGAGGTTGGCCTGGATCTCGAGATCCTGGAGCCCGGTCTCGGCGAGACTGAGCTCCTCCCGGCGGCGTCGGATCTCCTGGGTCAGGCGGAAGCTCAGCGGGGACGCCTCGCTCGGGGGAGGCTGCCCCGGCGCGGCGACCTGCCAGGTATTGCTCTCGGAAGCCGTCTGCTCGAGCTCTTTCTGGACCCGCGCGAGCGCGACGCGCGCCTCCTCGATCTTCGCGCGGGCCTCCTGGAAGCGGGTCTGCCACTCCCGCTGGGTAGCCCCCGCGCGGGTGGGCGGCGGGACCCGCGAGGTGAAGGAGTCGGGCAGCTTCAGCAGCCGATCCAGCGGGACCGAGGCCTGACCGGGCGCGGCGGCCGGCGCGGGCGCTTCGGCCTCCTCGGCCGCGCGGGCGACTCCGACCGGGAGCAGGAGCAGCGCGCCGAGCGAGGCACGAGCCCGCCAGGTTGCCGAGCGGCGCATCTCGCGAGTGTACCCGCGGGCCCGGGCCAGCGCGCCGCAGCGCGCGGCGCTGCGAACCGCGGCGTCCGGACCCGCTCCAGAGCCCCGTCAAGCGGCCCTGCCGATCGCCGATACGCAGTGCCGAGGATTCGTCCGGCCATCCCGAGGCTTGCGGAGGGCAGTACCGACCATGGAACGCGAGAAGCTCTACCGCCTGCTGCGGCTGGGCATCGAAAAGGGCGCCTCCGACATCCACTTCCAGGTGGGCTACCTGCCCCTCTACCGCTTTCACGGCGACCTCGTCGAGCTCCGCTACAAGGTGCTCACCGCAAAGGACACCGAGGCCGTCGCGCGCATGCTGCTCGAAGGCGACCCGCGCTGCGCGCAGCTCGAGAACATGGGCTTCTCCGAGATCGACCTGGCCTTCGAGCTGCCGGGAGAGGGCCGCTTCCGCGTCAACATCTCGCGCCAGCGCCGCTTCTTCAACGTCGTCCTGCGCGTGATCCCGCTCCAGGTGCGCACCTTCGAGGAGCTCAACCTGCCCGCGCGGCTGCGCGAGCTCGCGGACCTGCGCCGCGGCTACGTGCTCGTCACCGGCGCGACCGGGATGGGCAAGTCGACCACGCTCGCGACGCTGATCGAGATGGTCAACCGCGTGCGCAAGGCCAAGATCATCACGATCGAGGATCCGATCGAGTTCGTCTTCACCCACGACAAGAGCATCATCACGCAGCGCGAGATCGGGACGGACACCGCCTCGTTCCCCGATGCGCTGCGCGCCGCGCTGCGCCAGGACCCGGACGTGATCATGGTCGGCGAGATGCGCGACCTCGAGACCGTCGACACCTCGCTCAAGGCCGCCGAGACGGGCCACATGGTGTTCTCGTCGATCCACACCGCGGACTGCGTCTCCACCGTGAACCGGCTCGTCTCCTTCTTCCCACCCGAAGAGCACCTGCAGGTGCGCGCGCGCCTCGCGGACAATCTGAAGGCCGTGGTCTCGCTCCGGCTGCTGCCGACCAAGAAGGGCACGAGCCGCGTGCCTGCGGTCGAGATCATGCAGAACACGCGGAGCATCCAGGAGTGCATCAAGGATCCGGCCCGCACGGGCGAGATCAACGACGTGATCGCGCGCGGCCGATCGGACCTGATGCAGACCTTCGACCAGCACCTGCTGGATCTCCTGCGCGCGAACAAGATCTCGATCGAGACCGCGCTCGCGGCGGCTTCGAACCCGACCGACTTCCGCACCAAGCTCGCGCTCGAAGGCGGCGATCCGGACGCGGCGATGGATGGCGCACGCGATCTCGGACCGCTCGAGATCGGCTCCGACGAGCGATTCTGAGCCCCGCGCGTGCCCGCACCTGCGCAGCCGCCCGATCGATCCAGCGGGACGCCCGCGAGCGCCGCATTGCGCCGGATCGCGAACCGGGCCGCGGCCCAGAGCGGCGGCGGCTTCGCGCTGGTCTACGTCGCCCCGACCGGCAAGCCGCTCCTCGCGCTGCGCGCGGCCGCGGGCTTCGCGAGCGCCGAGGGCGCGCGCCAGACGGCTGCCGCACTCGAGGCGGCGCTCGCCGGTGCAGAGCACTGGGCGCAGCCCTGTCTGCTCGACCCGCACGCGCTCGGGCCGGGCGCGCTTCCCGCGGACGTCGGCGAGCTCCACGCCTTCCCCTGCGTCGTGGGCGAGGAGACGCGCGGCCTGCTCGTGGCCGGCACGCCGACCGGCTGCGGCGACCGCGAAGAGCAGGTGCTCGCGCTCTGCGCCGAGACGCTCGCGCTCCTGCTCGAGTGCCAGCAGGTCCGCGGCGAGCTCGACACGCTGCGCGAGCGCGCCTCGCGCAGCACCGCCGAGGTGCAGGAGAAGCACGACGAGGTCCTGAAGCTCTCCGAGGCGTTGTTCGCCCAGGACATCGAGCTCCTGCGCAACAACGAGAAGCTCGGGAAGGTCGAGAAGCTCAAGAACGACTTCATCGAGAAGATGTCGCGCGAGCTGCGCACTCCGCTCAACGGCATCATCGAGGCGATCATCTCGGTCCTGACGGGCGAGGACGACGCGCTCTCCGAGACCGCGAAGCTGACGCTGCGCTCCGCGCTCGACGACGGCACCGCGTTCCTGCGCACGCTGCAGAACATCCTCGATCTGTGGCGGATCAAACAGGGCGAGCTGCCGGTGGAGATCCAGGACGTGAGCTTCCGCGAGGTGATCGAGGAAGCCGTCTTCAGCGTCCAGGACTCGATCGGCAACAAGGCGCTCGTGATCGAGCCGCAGCTCGAGGAGCCCTTCCCGAAGATCCGGACCGACCTCACCAAGGTCAACCAGATCCTGTTCCTGGTGCTCGACAACGCGGTGAAGTTCACGCCCCGCGGCCAGATCGAGATCCGGGCGCAGGTCGACGACGAGCGGCTGCACTGCGAGGTGCGGGACACCGGCATCGGCATCTGCGCCGACGACCAGCAGTTCATCTTCGACGACTTCTATCAGGTCGACGACGGCAGCTCGGCGAGCCGGCGCGGCGCGGGCCTGGGTCTCGCGCTCGTGCGCGACCTGATCCTGCTCCTGAACGGCAGCGTTTCGGTGTCGAGCGAGGTCGGCCAGGGGACCTCGGTCAGCTTCGAGATCCCGGTCCAGAGCGCCGACTGAGGGCTGCGGCGCTGGCTGCGTCCTAAGCCTATTCGGTCTCGGTCGGCGAAGCCTGCGGGTAGTCCGGCTTGATGAATCCCGCGGCAATCTCCCGCAATGCCACGACGGCCTCCTTGTTGTCCTCGCTCGCGACCAGCGGCCGCGAGCGCTTCTTCAGCTGCTTCGCGCGAATCGCCGCCATCTGCACCAGGTGAAAGCGGTTCGGCACCACCTTGGTGCAGTCCTCGATCGTGATTCGGGCCATGGGGACCTCCGGGGAGGCGCATCAGATAGCGCGCGCGGGGGGCGTGGACCAGAGCCAACTCGCCCGAGGCGCGCACCGCTCGTCCGAGCGGCAAAGAAAAACCCCGGCCGGCTCTCGAGCCGGCCGGGGTCCTGCGACCTATGCGAAGGTCGACTCGACCGCTACTTCTTGCGGCGGCGAGCCTTCTTCCGCGTAGCCTTCTTGGCGGTCGCCTTCTTTGCCGCCTTCTTGCGGCCCTTCTTTCGAGCTGCCATTCCTGGGTTCCCCCCCTGTTGTGACTCTGGCTGCGGCTGCCTCACGATCCCTGGAACCTCCAGGGGAGCTGAGCAGCTGCTGCTCTGCGAAGCCCTGCATCTCCTGCTCGGCTTCGCCGCTCCCGGCTCCTATCGGAGACCGGAATCTGAGACTTGAAGGCAGACTGCCTTCGAACCACTCTCGTTCCGCGGCTCTAGAGCCACTGTTGCGGGTGAGCGTACCAGCCCTTTTTTCGGCCCGTCAAGACGCAAACCCAAAAAAATCAACGATCTGCGGTCGTCAATTGCGAGTGGCGATGCGCGCGCTGCGCTCCCGGGTCGAGCTTCGGGCACACCGCTGCACTGCAGCTTGCGTCCTGCGACGAGCCGGGTGCCCGCGTGTGCCGCGCGCACCGAGCTGCGCGCCGTCGCCGCCGTCGGGGAGCGGCAAAACCTGTCGGGTGGATGAACGGGCGGATGCCGGGAGCGCTATTTGCGCTTGTGTCGCGCGCGCTTCAAGAGCTTCCGCTTCTTGTGCTTTCGCATCTTCTTGCGGCGCTTCTTGATCACGCTGCCCAAGCGCGAAACCTCCGGGTCAGAGCGCGCTTTTTACTCTGCCCCCTCGGGCCTGTCAACGCCCGGGCGCGGCCCGACGGCTGCTAGAGCTGGAACGCCTCCAGCAGGGTCGGCTCGCTGCGCGTGCGCCGCACGAGCGAACCGAGCCAGCGGTTGAGCACGTGCTCGCGTCCGAGGAATCCGAAGACCGGCCGGCGCCTCACCCCGAGGTTGCGGAGCTCGATCGCGATCTCCCGGTTGCCGGGATCGATCATCATGCCGCGGCGCAGGAAGCGGATCGCCTCGGCGCGGAAGCCGAAGGCCAGGTGGACCCGCGCCAGGTTGTGGTAGAGCGACGGGTTGAAGAACTCTTCCTTGGCCGCGGAGCGACAGAGCTCGAGCGCCTTGTCGAAGCGGCGCTCTACGAGTCCGAGCGCCATCCCGTAGTAGGAGCGGTAGCGCGCATGCGTGGGATCCAATCGGTGCGCGGTGCGAAATTGCTCGAGCGCCTCGTCCCTGGAACCGCTGTCGAGTTCGGCGACGCCGCGGCGGAAGTGCTCCTCGGCGGCATTTCGGGTGTCCATTCCGCTTCCCTTCGTTCGTCCGGGATGCTTCCCGGTCCGGCGCCTTCGATCGCAAGGGACGTGCCGAGTGTGGCCCCGCTTCGGCCGCGCGCAGGCGGACCGCACAACCGGCTCGGTTCTCAGGCGGATCCGCATCCGCCGGGCAACTCCGCGCGCCCTGGTGTGCGCCAGATCACAGCGACGAAGTCGTGATCGGCAGGTACGAAATGGAACCTCGCAGCGCTGGAATCTCCCCTCGGCCGCGGCGATCGCGCGAGCCGACGCGGCGCGAGCGCGGCTCCATGCGCGCGGGGCGCCGGGGACCGGCCGCTGCGCGCTGCTAGAACTCGATGATCTCGAGGATGTAGCGCTTCTTTTCCTTGCCGCTCGCCGCCGCCATGAGCGTCCGCAGCGCCGAGGCATGAGCGCCGCCCTTTCCGATCACCTTCCCGAGGTCTTCCTTCGCGACGCGCAGCTCGAGGACGTGGGCGTGCTCCCCGATCACTTCCTTGATCTGGACCTCATCGGGCCTGTCGACCAGCGCCTGCACGATCGACATGATCAGGCTCTTCATGTGGCTCCTCCACCACTGCAACAACCGGGTGTGTCGTGCGAACGACATCAGCGGATCCGGGCTGCCGCCGTGTCGCCTTCCGAGCCGGCGCCAGTGTAGCTGGCCGACCGACGAAAACGATGCAGGGACGTGAGGGTGGGCGAAGGAGCTGCCGAATGCCCGCCGACCCTCGGAGCTAGCTAGGGGAAAGACCGCGCTTTTCTTCGCGTTTCATTCGGTCGGCGTTCGGGGGCGCTGCCTCGGCGGTCCCGGGCGGAACGCGACCAGCGTCAGGTCGTCCGGCTTGCAGGGCTCGGGCCCCCCGGCAGCGGCCATCCTCTGCTGGGCGGCCGAGACGAGGCCTTGCATCGCCTGGGCGAGCGCACCCCGGCGCAGCAGCTCGACCACCTCGTGCACGAAGAGGTTGTCGAAGAGCCCGTCGCTGCCGAGCAGCGCGGTGTCGAAGCGGGCGAGCCGAAGACTGCTCCCGACCTCGATGCGCGTGTCCTCCGCGCCGAGCACGTTGGACACCAGATGCAGGTCCGCGTGGTGCATCGCGTCCCGCTCGTCCAGCACGCCGGCCTCGACCGCGAAGCCGACGGGCGAGTGGGAGACCGTCTGCAGCTTCACGCGGCCGCGCTGGCCGATCACGAGCACGCGCGAATCCCCGACGTGATAGGGACGCACGCGGGATCCACGCACCTCGAGCGCCGCGAGCGTGGTCGCAGCGCCGACGCCGAGGCCGCGCACCGAGTGCTGCGCGGCCTCGATCGACTCGAGGATCATGCCCGGACTCGGAAGCGCGAGGCCGCTCGCCTCCGCGAGATGACTCCAGACCGCTTCGATCGCGACCCGAGCGGCCTGCTCACCGGCCGGCGCGCCGCCCACGCCGTCCGCGACGACGAGCAAGGCGGACTCGGGGCCGAGCGGGATCAGCGCCGCCGAATCTTCGTTGGCCCGCGCGCTGCCGGGTGCGCGGCTCGAGAACACCGCGGCAGTTCCGGACGCGATCTCCGCGATCTCGGGCGCGGCGAGATCGCGCCCGAAGTAGAGCTTCGCGTCGTCGACGTGGGCGAGCTGCAGCATCGCGCGAGCAGGGTAGCGGCGATCGCGGGCCGGGCTTCACAGCGCATAGGTCGATTCGAGGTGCTCGCGGATCTCGGCGACTCCGAAGAGCGCGATCTCGCAGTTCGGATCGGCGAGGAAGGGCAGCCTCATGCGGCCCGACCGGCGCACGAAGGCGGCGCGGCCGGGGCTGGCCCCGGCGACGTTGTGGAGCCGATAGGGCAGCTCGAGACTGGAGAGCAGCTCTCGCACGATGCGACAGGATGGAGACGCCTCGTAGCCGTAGAGCGAGAGCGCCCGCTCGGGCGCGCGCGCCCCGCGGTAGAACACGCCGCGCCCGGGCCGCAGCGCAGAGACCAGCATCGACGTGAGATCGGTCAGGGGCCCGAGCGCGAGCGCGCGCGGCACGCGGCCATCCCCATAGCGCCGGAACAGGTAGCGCGTGATCTCCGCGGATTCGTACATCTCGACGCCGCTGTTCGGATCCACGAGGTAGGGGAGCTGCGCCTTGCCTCCGCGCCGGATCAGCTCCTCCCGGAAGCGCGACCCGCCGCGCGGGCAGGGGCGGATCAGCGCTCCGAGGTCCAGGATCGAGAGCGCCTCGCGCACCTTGCGGCAGTAGGGACAGCCCTCGAAATCGTAGAGCTCGAGCAGCTTCTCGGGCCGCGCGCCGAGCGCGCCGACCCGGCTTCCGCTCCCGAAGCGCAGCGCCGAGGCCAGCTGCGAGAGCGCGACGTCCAGTGCGCGCAGCATCGGGGCTCAGAAGTGGTACTGGACGCCGGCGCCGAGCGAGATGTAGTCGAGCTTCTGCACGTTGCCGGTCGGAATCACATAGCTCGCGTCCAGAGAGATCGCGATCGCCTCGCTCGCGTAGACGTCGATCCCGCCCCCGAGCCTTCCCGTGAGATCGAGGCGCTGCTTGTAGCCCGGGATGTCGCCGTGCAGGAAGCCGATCCCGAGCAGCGCGAAGGGCTGGACCCGGCCCGTGAGCAGGTGCAGCTTCGCATTGCTCGTGAGCGCCCAGAGCGACTCCGGGTGGCCGCCGTCGACGTCGAAGCCGCGCTGCCACTCGTACTCGAGCTCGGAGCTCATGCGCTCCGTACAGCGGAAGCCGGCGCGCGCCGCGACGCCGCCTGCGGGCTCCGCCCCGGTGGCCGAGTCGCCGTCGAAGAACTCGACGCCCGCGGCCGCGCCGAGCCCCGCGACGAGTCCGCGCCGCGTGTAGGGGAGCTCCGCCTTCTCCGCGTCGGCCTCCTTCGCCTGCTCCTCCCGCTCGTCGAGCTGTGCCGAGCGGAACAGGCAGAGCCCGAAGTTCGCGACGGCTCCGATCGCCCCGAGCGCCTGGGTGGCGCCGTCCGCTGCCGCGGAGTGGGCGCAGAGCAGGGTTGCGAGCGCTGCGACCAGCGCGCTGCCTCTCATCGAGCACCTCCAGCGAATGGGGTCGCAGCCTACCACGCCGGCCGAGCCCTTCAGGAGCGGATCCGCTCCAGGCTGCGGCGCACGTACTTCCCGAGGATGTCCGCCTCGAGATTCACCTGCGCTCCGCTCTGCAGCGCGCCGAGCGTCGTCTGCGCGAGGGTGTAGGGGATCAGCGCGACTTCGAAGCCGTCGGCGCGGACGCCCGCGAGCGTCAGTGAGACGCCGTCCACCGCGATCGAGCCCTTCTCCACCAGCAGCTCCGCGAGCTCCCGCGCACAGCCGACGGCGAGCCGGACGTCTCCGGCGCGCTGCTCGAGCGCGAGCACCCGGCCCACGCCGTCGACGTGGCCCTGGACGAAGTGGCCGTCGAGACGCCCGTCCGCGCGCAGCGCGCGCTCGAGATTGACGCGCGAGCCCACGGCGAGCTGGCCCAGGTTGCTGCGCGCGAGCGTCTCGGCGACCGCCTCGAAGCGGAATCCGCGGGGCGCGAAGCTCGCGACCGTGAGGCAGCAGCCGTTCACCGCGATGCTGGCTCCGAGTGCGAGCCCCTCGACGAGCGCGGGCGCCTCGAGCTCGAGCGTCGCGGCATTCGCCCGCCGGGTGACGGCGGTCACGAGACCCACCGCCTCGACGATCCCGGTGAACAAGCGGCCTCAGCCGAAGCGCGCGTCGATCTGACGCAGCATCTCGTCGCGCACGGTCTCGTAGCGGGCCGGCAGCTGGATCGGCGGATTCGGCAGCTGTGACTCGATGCCCTCGAGCGCGAGCTCGTGGTAGCGCACCTTGAACTCGACGAACTTGAGCCCGTGCGCGGTGGAGACCACCACGACGCGGTCGCCCTTTCGGATCTCGCCGCGCGCGACGAGCTTCTCCATCGCCGCGAGCGCGACCCCGGTGTGCGGACAGTTGAAGAGTCCGGTGCGGTCGGCGCGCGCACAGGCCTCTGCGAGCTCCGCCTCGCTCGCCTGCTCGACCACGCCGTCGTACTGGCGCAGCGCCGCGATCGCCTTCTCGAAGGAGACGGGGTTGCCGATCTGGATCGCCGACGCGAGCGTCGGGCGCGCAGCGATCGGCTCGAAGACCTCGAAGCCGCGCTGGTAGGAGAGGTAGAGCGGGTTCGCCGCCTGGGCCTGCGCGCAGCAGATCCGCGGCTTGCGGTCCACGAGCCCGAGCTCGAGCAGCATGTCGAGGCCCTTCGCGAGCGCGGAGACGTTCCCGAGATTGCCGCCCGGGATCACGATCCAGTCGGGCACCTCCCAGTCGAACTGCTCGATGATCTCGACGCCGACCGTCTTCTGGCCCTCGATGCGCAGGCTGTTCATCGAGTTCGCGAGGTAGATCCCGTCGCGCTCGGCGACCTTCCGCACGATCTCCATGCAGCCGTCGAAGTCGGTGTCGAGCGCGAACACGATCGCGCCGTTGGCGACCGGCTGGATCAGCTGCGCGAGCGAGACCTTGCCGCGCGGCAGGAAGACGACCGCGGGAACCCCCGCCGCCGCGGCGTAGGCCGAGAGCGCCGCGGAGGTGTCGCCCGTGGAGGCACAGGCCACCGCGGGGATCGACTTCCCGCGGCGGATCATCTCCTTCACCTGCGAGACGAGCACCGTCATGCCGAGATCCTTGAAGGACCCGGTGTGCGAGTTCCCGCACTGCTTGATCCAGAGATCCTCGACCCCGAGCTGGCGGCCGTAGCGCTCGGCCCAGAACAGGTTGGTGTTGCCCTCGTACATCGAGACGACGTTCTCGCTGTCGAGCTCCGGCAGCACCCACTCCTTCTTGCCCCAGACGCCCGAGCCGTAGGGCCACTCGCTCGCGTGGCTGCGCTCCCGGAACAGGCGCTTCCACTCGGCCCCGCTGAGCTTGCGCAGCTCCGCCAGGTCGTGCACCACTTCGAGCAGGCTGCCGTCGCTCGCGGTGTAGACGATCTCGTCGAGCGGATGCCGCTCGGCCGGATTGCGGATGCTCTGGAACCAGGCGCGCAGGGACGGCTTGGCGAGCTCGCTCATAGCCCCTCCTCGATCCGGATCAGGCGCGTCGGCGCGGTCACGTCCGGACGCTGATCGATCGTCTCGAGCGCCTGGCGCACGGCGGCCTCGGATGCCGGATGGGTCTGGACCAGCACCGGAACCGAGCCCCGGGGCGAGGCCCTGCCCTTCTGCAGCAGCGACTCGATGCCGACCCCGTGGTGGCCGAGCACGCCCGCGATCTGTCCGAGCACTCCCGGCCGATCGAGCGCGGTGAAGCGCAGGTAGTAGCGGCCGTGGAGCTCGGAGAGCGGGACGAGGGGCCGCTGGCGCAGCGCCTCGGGCAGATAGCTCAGCGGCGCGACGCGACCCGAGCTCTCGCGGCGCACCTCGCGCGCGACCTCCATCACGTCCGCGACCACCGCGCTCGCGGTCGGCAGCTCGCCGGCGCCCGCGCCGTAGAAGAGCGTCGGGCCGACCGCGTCCCCGCAGACGGCGATCGCGTTCATCGCGCCGTCCACCTTCGCGAGCAGGCTCCCGCTCGGAACCAGGGTCGGGTGCACGCGCGCCTCGATCCGCTCTCCGTCGGGGTGCGCCTTCGCGATCGCGAGCAGCTTGATCCGGTAGCCGAGCTCGCGCGCGGCGTCGAAGTCGACCGGCGTGAGCCCGCGGATGCCCTCGGTCGGGATCTGCTTGAAGGTCAGCGCCGCTCCGAAGGCCATCGCGGCGAGCAGCGTGAGCTTGTGCGCGGCGTCGATCCCGTCGACGTCGAAGGAGGGATCGGCCTCGGCGTAGCCGAGCTCCTGCGCGCGCTTCAGCACCGCCGCATAGGCCGCGCCGCTGCTCTCCATCTCGGAGAGCACGTAGTTCGTGGTGCCGTTGACGATCCCGTGCAGCGACTGGATCCGGTTCGCGGAGAGCCCCTCGCGCAGCGAGCGCAGGATCGGGATGCCGCCGCCGACGCTCGCCTCGAAGGCGACGTCGACGCCCTTGCGCCGCGCGAGATCGAAGATCTCGACGCCGTCGCGCGCGAGCAGCGCCTTGTTCGCGGTGACCACGTGCTTGCCGGCCTCGATCGCGCGCAGGATCAGCCGGCGCGCGGTGTCGTAGCCGCCGATCAGCTCGATCACGACGTCGATCTCGGGGTCGTCGACGAGTCCGTTGGCGTCGGAGTCGAAGCGGATTCCGGAGAGGTCGACGCCGCGGTCGCGCTCGAGCTCGAGGTCGGCGATGCGCAGCAGCGCGAGCGGAAAGCCCAGGCGCTGCTCGATCACCGCCGCGTTCCGCTGCATCACCTTGACCACGCCGGTCCCGATCGTGCCGAGGCCGATCAAGCCGACGCCGACCCGCTGCCTGCTCGCCACGCCGCGCCCCTCAGACTCCCGCTTCGCGCAGGAAGCGGCGGATGTTGCGCACCGCCTGGCGGATGCGGTGCCGGTTCTCGATCAGGGCGAAGCGCACGTGGCCCTCGCCCATCTGGCCGAAGCCCACGCCCGGGGAGACCGCCACCTTGGCCTCCTGGAGCAGGCGTTTGCTGAACTCCAGGGAGCCGAGCTTTCGCAGCGGCTCGGGAATCTGCGCCCAGACGAACATCGTCCCGAGCGGCTTCTCGATCTTCCAGGCGCCTTCGCCGGGCAGCGCGAGACCGTCGATCAGCGCGTCGCGGCGCTGCCGGTACTCCTCGCAGTTCTCCCGCACGACGTCCTGCGGACCCCGCAGCGCGACGATCGCCCCGATCTGGATCGCCTGCGGCATGCCGTAGTCGAGGTAGCTCTTGATGCGCGAGAGCGCGTGGATCATCTCGCGGTTGCCGCAGGCGAAGCCGACGCGCCAGCCGGCCATCGAGTGGCTCTTCGAGAGGGAGGTGAACTCGATGCAGAGATCCTTCGCGCCCGGCACCTGCAGGATGCTCGGCGGCTTGTAGCCGTCGAAGCAGACCTCGGCGTAGGCGAAGTCGTGGAGCAGCATGAGGTCGTGCTCGCGCGCGAAATCGACGATGCGCTCGAAGAAGGTCAGGTCGACCACCTGCGTGGTCGGATTGTGCGGGAAGGACAGGATCAGCAGCTTCGGCTTGGGCCAGGTGCGGGCGATCGCCGTGCGCAGGTTCTCGATCAGATCCGAGTCCTCGCTCATCGGCACGTGGCGCAGATCGCCGCCCGCGATGATCACCGAGTACTGGTGGATCGGATAGGCGGGATCCGGGCACAGCACGACGTCGCCCGGCCCCACGGTCACGAGCACGAAGTGCGAGAGCCCTTCCTTGGCGCCGATCACGGCGATCGCCTCGCGCGCCGGGTCGAGCTCGACGGCGTAGTTGCGCTGGTACCACTCGCAGATCGCCTGGCGCAGGTTCGGAATGCCGCGCGAAGCGGAGTAGCGGTGATTGCGCGGGTTGCGCGCGGCCTCGGCGATCTTCTCGACCACGTGGTCGGGCGTCGCGAGGTCCGGGTTGCCCATGCCGAGGTCGACGATGTCCTCCCCGTTGCGCCGCGCGGCCTTCATGAGGTCGATCACCTCGGCGAGCACGTAGGGAGGGAGTCGCTTGAGCTTGTCGAAATCGTGACGCATGGAATCGTGACGGCCTCGCCTGGGTCGGGCCCGGAGCCACGACCTGGAGGGCCGGGCGCGATCCGGGCGCGCTGCGCGAGGGTATGGAATCCGCCCGCCCGGCGCGAGCAGCGCTGCGGGAGCGCGGCGCACGGGCCTAGTCGCGCTCGCGACCCCGACTGCGGGCGGCGAAGAAGAGGTAGGCCGGCAGGCCGAGCGCGACCAGTCCGAGGCCGAGCGCGGACTCGCCGGGCTTCGCGAAGAGGAGCGCCAGCGCGACGCCGAGCAGCGCGAGCGCGTAGACGCCCGGCACCCAGGGATGCCCCCAGGCGCGGTAGGGCCGCGGCAGGTCGGGACGGTGCGCCCGCAGCCGGTACAGCGCCGCGACGTCCGCCAGCGCCGCGAGCAGGATCGCGAAGGTCGTCGCATCGAGCGCGCGCTCGAAGCTGCTCTCGAAGACGAGCAGGATCAGGATCGCCATTGCGGCCTGGATCGCGATCGCGGCGGAGGGCGTGCGGTAGCGCGCGTGGGCCCGCTCCGCGGCCTCGAAGAAGAGCGCGTCGAGCGCCATCGCGTAGAGGATGCGCGGGCCGATCAGCACGGTCGCGTTCAGCGTGCCGAGGATCGACGCGAGCACGAGCAGCCCGACCACGCGGCTGCTCCGGTCTCCGAAGAGCACCTGGGCGGCGGCCCGGCCCGCGTCGGGAACGCCGCGCAGCCCCTCGGCCGTGAGGGCTGCGAGGTACATGCCGTTCAGCAGCAGGTAGACCGCGGCGCAGAGCGCGAGCCCGAGGAAGAGCGAGCGCGGCACGTTGCGCCCGGGATCCCGGATCTCGCTCGCGACGAAGACCGAGGAGTTCCAGCCCAGGTAGCTGAAGAGCACGGGCGAGAGCGCGAGCGCGAAGCCGATGGCCGTGGCGGCCTCGGGCGCCGCGGGCGCCGCGGCTGCGGGCGCCGCGCCGCCGGACCAGAAGGCCACTGCGAGCCCGGCGCAGGCGAAGAGCGACAGCGCGCCGAGCTTGAGCAGCGCGGTGACGTTGTTCGCGAGCGCTCCCCAGCGCACGCCCACGAAGTTGAGCAGGGAGGTCACTGCGACGAGGCCCACGGCGACGGCGACACGGCCGCCGTCGCCGAGCGGCAGGAAGTCCACCAGCGCGCGGGAGAAGCCGGCCGCGAGGGTCGCGACGGTGCCCGCGTAGATCACGAAGAAGCCGAGCCAGCCGACCAGGAAGCCGGCGGCCGGATGGAAGGCCTCGCGGAGGTAGACGTAGTTCCCGCCCGCGCGCGGGAACATCGCCGCGAGCTCGGCGTTGGCGAGCGCTCCGGCCAGCGAGATCAGGCCGCCCGCGGCCCAGGCGGCGAGGATCCACTCCGCGCCGGGCAGGAGCTCCGCGATCCGGCCGGGCGTCAGGAAGATGCCCGAGCCGATCACGCCGGAGACGACGAGCAGGGTCGCGTCCGAGAGACCGAGGTCGCGGCGCAGGCGGTCGCGCGGATGCGCTGCGGGCCCGGTGGCGCTCACGCGCTCCATGCTAGGACCCCGCGGCAGCGCGCGCCGCGCGCGCGCCGGCCTCCCGCTACAGGAACGGGATGATCAGCAGCGCGACCACGTTGATCAGCTTGAGCATCGGGTTGATCGCCGGGCCGGCGGTGTCCTTGTAGGGATCGCCGACGGTGTCCCCGGTCACGGCGGCCTTGTGGGCGTCGGAGCCCTTGCCGCCGAGCTCGCCCGATTCGATGTACTTCTTGGCGTTGTCCCAGGCCGCGCCGCCGGTCGTCATCGAGAGCGCCACGCAGACGCCCGCGACGATCGACCCGATCAGGAGTCCGCCGAGCGCGGGCGCGCCGAGCGCGAGGCCCACCGCGATCGGAATCACCGCGGGAATCAGCGCCGGCGCGATCATCTGGCGCAGCGCCGCCTGGGTCACGATGTCGACGCAGGTCCGGTAGTCCGGCTTGCCGGTGCCCTCCATGATGCCCTTGATCTCGCGGAACTGGCGCCGCACCTCCTCGACCACCTTGGTCCCGGCCACGCCGACCGCGTCCATCGCGAAGGACGCGAACACGAAGGGCACCATCGCGCCGATGAAGAGACCCGCGAGCACGCTCACGTTCGAGAGGTCGAAGTTCGCGTCCTCGATGCCGCCCAGCCGGCGCAGGTCCTCGATGAAGGTCGCGAAGAGCACTACCGCCGCGAGGCCGGCCGAGGCGATCGCATAGCCCTTGGTGACCGCCTTCGTGGTGTTGCCGAAGGCGTCGAGCGGATCCGTCACGCTGCGCACCGCGTCGCCGAGCTCGGCCATCTCCGCGATGCCGCCCGCGTTGTCGGTGATCGGGCCGTAGGCATCGATCGCGACCACGATGCCCGCGAGCGAGAGCATGCCCATCGCCGCGATGCCGACGCCGTAGAGGCCCGCGAGCCAGTAGGTGAACACGATCGAGAGCACGATCACGACCACCGGAATCGCGGTCGCCTGCATGCCGACCGCGAGGCCGCTGATCACGTTGGTGCCGTGCCCGCCCTCGCTCGCGCGCGCGATCTTCTCGACGTAGCGCGAGCCGTCGCCGGTGTAGACGTCGGTGATCCACATCATCGAGAAGGTCACGAGCCCGCCGACCGCGGCGCAGAGCCAGAGCCCGAAGAAGGAGAGGGAGTGCCCGGAGATGTCCTGCGCCGGCACGTCGACGAAGAAGCCCCCCGCGACGAGCACGAGCGCGAGCATGATGCCGGTCGCGAGCGCGAGGCCGGTGTACATCGCCCGCATCACGCCGGGCTTCTGGCCCGCGACCGGCTCCTCGATCGAGACGAAGCGGATCGCGACCAGCGTGCCGGCGATGCCCGCCGCGCCGACGAAGAGCGGGTACAGGAACATCCCGGCGTTGCCCGGGAAGATGATGTGGGCGAGCAGCATCGAGGCCGCCGCCGTCACGCCGTAGGTCTCGAAGAGGTCCGCCGCCATGCCGGCGCAGTCGCCGACGTTGTCGCCGACGTTGTCCGCGATCACGGCCGGATTGCGCGGATCGTCCTCGGGGATGTTGGCCTCGACCTTGCCGACGAGGTCCGCGCCGACGTCGGCGCCCTTGGTGAAGATGCCGCCGCCGAGGCGCGCGAAGACCGAGATCAGCGAGCCGCCGAAGGCCAGGCCGATCAGCGCGTCGGGCGCGTGCTCGTTGCCCGCGAGCATCACGACGAGCGCGAGCGCGAAGAGCCCCGCGCCGACGACCATGAGTCCGGTGACGGCACCGCCCTGGAAGGCCAGGTCGAAGGCGCGGCCGAAGCCGCTCTTCGCGGCCTCGGCGACGCGCAGGTTCGCGCGCACCGAGACGCCCATGCCGATGACGCCCGCGAGCGCGCTCGCGGCCGCGCCGAGCAGGAAGCCGAAGGCGTGCCAGAGGCTCAGGCTGAGCGCGATCAGGACGAGGATGGGGGCGCCCACGAGCGCGACCGTGCGGTACTGGCGGGACAGGAACGCGCCCGCGCCGGCCTTGATCGCGTCGGCGATCTCGTTCGCGCGCTGGCTCGAGGTCGGGGCGGCCAGCACCGAGCGGTACAGGAGCGCGCCGGACCCGAGCGCGAGCAGCGAGGTGATCAGGGCGATGACGACGACGGCATCCATGCAGCTGGCTCCTCGGGTGTGCGGGCCCGCCCGCCCCGAAGTGCCGACCGGAGAGACGGAGTCGAGACCCCGCAGCTGACACGTGGTTGGATCGGGCGGGCCGCTGAGGCGCGCGCACAGTAGACGCAGGCGGTCCCAAAGTCCAGGCTTCTTTCGGGGTTCGCCGGGCTTGCTGCCGACCCGGTCCCGGCCCGGCCGGGGCGCTCAGCGCGGGTGGATGTGGCGGCACTCGACCCAGCGATCGCGCACGATCAGCGCCCGGTCCCGGATCTTCACGCGGCAGCGCTCGCGGTCCGGGGAGACCTCGAGCAGCATGCCCTTTCCCGACCAGAAGTCCCCCTCGCGGCCGTCCACGAAGACCGGGGTTCCCTTGGCGGGGATCAGGCAGCCCGAGCTGCCGGCGAGGAGCAGCAGGGCTGCCGCCAGGGCGAGGCGCGCGCGGCGCTGCACGGGGCTCACGCGGGGGGGATCGGTGGAGCCGGGGCGGAACTGAAGCGCGAGGTCGGGCGCAGGCTCCTAGCGGGTCCGGACGGCCGTCACGCGCCCGAGCGCGACCACGTCGAGCGGCACCCGGGAGAAGGCGAAGGGCAGATAGCCGGTGTGGTGGCTGTAGAAGCCAGCGCCCGCGTCGGCGTTCTCGGTGCGCAGCGGCAGCGCGGACTCGGCGCTCCAGCTCCAGACCGGCCGGATCTCGTAGCGCGCGAGGTTCCTCGCCACCTCGAGCTGCGAGACGTTGCGCGCCGACACCACCCAGTCGCCCTGCGCGAGCGCGGCGGGCCCGAAGGCCGTCGGCGGGATCGGCCGGAAGCCCTCCGCCTCGAGGTAGTGCTGCAGCCCCCAGTGGCCCGCGAACCAGCGCCGCCCGGGCTGCGCGCCGATCTCGCGCGCGATGCTGCGCGCAGCGTCGCGGTAGACGTTGGCCTGCTGCGCCTCGGCGCTCGCGAGCGCGAGCGAGAACGCGAGCGCGGCGGCGCAGCCGGCCTGCCAGCCGCGGCCGGCGGGCCGGAGCTCCGGGTCGCGCGCCCAGAGCAAGAGCAGCGGCGGTGCGACCAGCAGCGCGTCTGCGGCGTTCACGTGCCAGTTCACGCAGGCGGAGAAGACGAGCATGCCCGCGAGCCAGAGCCAGAGCCAGCGCTGCACCGGATCGGCGCGGCGGATCGAGAGCAGCCCGCGCAGACCGAGAAAGGCGCCCGAAGCGAAGGCGACCGCGCCCGGCAGATAGGCGGGCAGCGCGAGCGCGACCCGGCGCGGCGGCTCGCCGCGGGGCAGCGCGGTGCCGAGCGCGAGCGCGCCGAGCAGCAGGCACGCGACCGCGAGCTCCCCGCCGCGGCTGCGCCCGGCCAGCGCGCGCGCGAAGGCACCGATCGGAAAGAGCAGCGCCGCGCCCCAGTAGATCGGAAGCGAGGCGAGCTGGTTCCAGAACGCGCGCGCGCTCCCGAGCTCGAAGATCACGTCCGTCGCGCCGAAGAAGTGCGGCGTGCCGTAGCGCGCGTTCGTGAAGACACCCCAGGCGGTCCAGGCGACGAGTGGAGGCGCGAGCACGCGCCCGAGCGCGCGCCGGGGCTCGGCACATAGCAGGAGCGCAGCCGCAGCGACGAGCGGCGCGGCCGAGAGGCCCACGTACTTCGTCAGCCCCGCCAGCGCGACCGCCGCGCCCGCGAGCCACTGCCATGCGCTGGCGTCGCGCGCGCGCCCGCGCAGCAGCGCGTAGACGCCGAGCAGCTCGAGGGCCAGCACCGGCACGTCGAGCAGGAAGGCGCCCGAGAGCAGCACGAAGGCCGGGCTCGCGCAGAAGAGCGCGACCGGCGCCAGACCCGGCCCCGCGAGACGCCGCGCGATGCCGTGAAAGCAGAGCGCCGCGAGCAGGGGGAAGGGCAAGAGCGCCGCGTGCAGCAGCGGCTCCGACCCGCCCGCGCAGCCCATCCAGGCCGCCAGGTAGTAGGACACGAGGGGCGGGTTGCGGTTGAAGGCCGCGGCGGAAGTCGAGGTGGGATCCCAGAGCATCTCGAAGCCGAAGGGATCCAGGGGCGCCTCGAGGATCCGGCGCGCGACCGCGAGGAAGACCGGCCCATCGAGCGAGACCGCAGTCCCGAGGAAGGGCAGCTGGGGCAGGAGTGCGAGCGCGGCGACGAGCGCGAGCTCGCGCGCGGGCGCCGCGGCCGGCTCGGACGGAGCCGAGCGCGTCATCCGGCTCCCGGTCCGGCCGCGCACTCGCGGCGGAAGAAGCCGGTCGGCGCGAGCGCGAGCGCTCCCTGCGCGAAGAGCAGCAGCGGGCGCCTCCCGACGCCCCACTCGGCGATCTCGCCGGTGCCGATCCCGTAGGGGTAGCGGCGCGGCGCGCGGCAGCGGCAGCGCTCCTCGCCGCGCTGCGCCGCGCGCAGCTCGGCGCGCGCGGCCGACGCCTCGAGCACCCGAGCGCGGTTCCGCCAGGCGGCGCAGAGCTCCGGCTCGAGCGCGAGCGCGGCAGCGAAGTCCGCGAGGGCCTGGGCCTCGCGCCCGAGCGCCGCGCGCAGCGCGCCGCGGTTCTGGAGCAGCTCCGGCAGCTGTGCGCGCGCGAGGCCGCGCTCGAGCCAGTGCAGCGCTTCGTCGCGCTCGCCCGCGAGCGCCGCCGCGACCGCCACCCTCCCCGCTCGCAGCGGATCCTCCGCACCGCCGCCGCCGAGCGCGACCGCGCGCAGCGCCAGCCGGCGCGCGCGCTCCGGGCGACCGCGCGCGAGCTCGACCGCGGCGAGGTTCTCGAGCCAGGGCCTCGGCATCGGCGCGACCTCGGCGAGCTGGCCGTAGTAGGCGCCCGCCGCCTCGTAGTCGCCGAAGTAGAAGCGCGCCGCGGCGAGCGCGGGCGCATCGCCGCGCCACGGCAGCACGAGGCCCTCGCAGAGCACGGCCGCCGAGAGCAGCGCGGGCAGACCCAGCGCGACCGCGAGCGATCCGACACGGATGCGTGTCGCCGGACGCGGTCCGAGCCACGCGGCCGCCCCGCGCGCGACGCACAGCGCGAAGGGCAGCGTCGCGCCGGCGAAGTAGACCGCCTTGAGCGCGGTCCAGCGCGGCAGCCAGAACGCGTGCGCGACGTAGGCGGCGGCATTGGCCGCGAGCCAGAGCCCGACCGGAATCCCGGTGGCGCGGCGCCTGCCGCGGCGCAGGTCGCCAAGCCAGAGGCCGGCCCCGAGCAGCGCGATCCCGCTCGGCAGGAGTCCCGCAGCGAGCAGCCGCGCGCGCCAAGCGAGCTCCTGCGCGCGTCGCTCGGGATCGGCGATCAGCGACTCCCGGTACAGATCCGACCACCAGCCCGCGTAGAGCGTCCCGGGGATCGAGTGGTAGAGCGCCGGGCCCTGCGCGTCGGGCTCGGCGAAGAGGCGCGGGGAGAGCCGCACGAGATCCGCGAGCCCGCGCCGCCCGGGTCCCTGTCGGCTCTCGACGGCGTGCACCTCGGGCACCGCGCTGCTCTTGCGGAAGGGAGTCCCGAACTCGAGCCAGTTGCGCGCATACCAGGGGGAAGCGAGCGCGAGCGCGACTCCGGCGATCGCCAGCGCGCGGGAGCCCCAGCGCTGCGCGGGTCCGCGCGCGCGCTCCCCGCGCGCGAGCAGCGGCAGCGACGCGAGCACCGCGAGCAGCGCGAGCAGTCCGCTCACGGCCGCGAGCAGCGCGAGTCCGAGCAGCGCCCCGACGGCGAGATCCCGCGCGAGCGATCCGCGCGGCCCGCGCTCGCCCGCCGCGAAGAGCGCCACGGCGGCGCTCGAGAGCAGCGTCTCGCTGAGCTTGTTGCCCGGCATCGGGCTCAGGTAGAGCTGCACCGGCACCAGCGCGGCCGCGCCGAAGGCCACGAGCGCGAGCTCGCGCCGCCGCGCGAACGCGCCCCGCGCGAGGCCTGCCGCGAGACACGCGATGCCGAGGCTCGCGGCGCTGCCGGCCAGCGCGAGCCCGCGCGCGAGCCACTCCGCGTCTCCGCTCTGCGCCAGCGCGAAGCCGAGCAGGTAGTGCAGCGGTGGATGGAAGTAGGACCAGCCCTGGTCGGCAAAGGGCAGCGCGCGGTAGAGGTCGAGAAAGAGCGCGTAGGCGACGTGCCCCCACGCGTCGTGGCCCCAGAGCATCGGACCCTCGAGCGCGTTCCAGCTCCGCACCCCGAGCGCCGCTCCGAGCACGAGCGCGAAGGCGAGCCAGCTCCCCACGCGCCTCGCGCGGCGATTCGCTGCGACCGCCCGCCTCCCTGCCGCGCGCGCACTGGGCACGCGCCAAGGGTAACGGCAGGCGCTCGACCCCCGAGCGGCCCGCGGCGGGGCGCACGCTGGTCCGCCGTGGGGGCGTGGGCGATGCTGTTTCGGGTATGCCGAAGAGCGCCTGGATCGCGATCGCGATCGCCGCCTCCGCGCTCGCGGCGGTCGCGGTCTGGGCCGCGCGCCTGGGCCTCGTCCCGAGCCCCGCTCCGCCCGAGGTCGGCGCCGGGCCCGAGAGTCCCCAGCCCGTCTCTCCGCTCGCGCTGGCCGAGCTGCACCAGCTGCTGGCCGCCGAGCAGCAGGCGCGGCTCGAGCTCGCGCTCGAGCTCGATCTGCTGCGCGAGCAGGTCGCGGCCCTCGCGGTCGGCGCAGAGTCCGCGGCGCCGCCTGCGAGCGCGGAGCCCGATCCGCTCGCCGCCCCGGAGCCGGCTCCCGATGCGCGCGCGGCCGAGGCCGCAGCGGAGCCCGCCTCCGGGACGGCGCGGCCGCCGATCCCGCCCTCCTTCGACGAGCAGGCGCTCGCGAGCCTGGGCCTGCCCGAGCGCGAGGTCGAGCGCCTGAAGCAGGCCTGGGACGCCAAGGAGATGGAGCTCCTGTACCTGCGCGACCAGGCCCGCCGCGAGGGCTGGCTGCGCAAGCCCCGCTTCGCGCACCAGAGCGAGCTGGTCGAGACCGAGCTGCGCGTCGCGCTCGGCGACGACGACTACGACCGCGCGCTCTACGCCTCGGGACGCCCGAACCGCGTCCGCGTCGGGCGGGTGCTCAGCGCCTCGCCCGCGGAGGCCGCGCGGATCCAGCCCGGCGATCTGATCCGCAGCGTCGACGGCGTCGCGATCTTCGACTCCCGGGAGCTCCCGCGCCAGCTCTCGCGGCTGCCGCTCGGCACCCGGGTGATGCTCGAGGTGGAGCGCTCGGACGGCTCGGTCGACAAGGTTCCGATCCAGGCCGGGCCCCTCGGCGTCGAGCTGGTTCCGGGCAAGGGCACCCCGGAACGCTAGTCGGGAGCGCAACGTGCCCCACTGCATCGCCGTCATCCCGACCTACGACGAGGCGCCGAACCTGGCGGTGCTGCTGCCGCGCGTGCTCGCGCAGGACCCCGGGCTCGAGGTCCTGATCGTCGACGACGACTCGCCCGACGGCACCGGCAAGCTCGCCGCCGAGTGGAGCCAGCGCGAGCCGCGCGTGCACGTGCTGCACCGCCCGCACAAGGCCGGTCTCGGCGCCGCCTATCGCGCGGGACTCGCCTGGGCGCTCGAGCGCGGCGCGGAGCTGATCGTGCAGATGGATGCCGATCTCTCGCACCCGCCCGAATCGCTGCCCGCGTTCTTCGAGGCGATCCAGAGCTGCGACGCGGTGCTCGGCTCGCGCTACCTCGGCGGCATCACCGTCGTGAACTGGCCGATCGAGCGCATCCTGCTCAGCTACTTCGGCAACGCCTTCGTGCGGCGGGCCACGGGACTCGCGCTGCGCGACCTGACCGGCGGCTTCCGCATGATCCGCCGCGAGGCGCTGCAGCGCTCGGGCTTCGCGGCGATCCGCTCGGAGGGCTACTCCTTCCAGATCGAGCTCAACTACCGCCTCGTCCGCAGCGGCGCGCGCATCCGCGAGCTCCCGTTCTTCTTCCTCGACCGCACGCGCGGCGTCTCGAAGCTCTCGTGGCGCATCGGCTTCGAGACGCTCTGGATCTCGCTCTGGCTGCGCGTCGCGGACGCGCTCGGCCGACTGGACTGACCGCAGCCCCGTCGATGGCTGCCCCGCCGCTGCGCGTGCTCGTGTTGAACGAGCGGGATCCGAGCCACCCGCGCGCGGGCGGTGCGGAGGTGCACCTGGCGGAGCTCGCGCCGCGCCTCGCGGCGCGCGGGATCGCGCTCACGCAGCTCGCGTGCCGCTTCGGGGCCGCAGCGGGGCGCGAGCGGGTCGGCGCGATCGAGGTGCGGCGCGTCGCAGCGCTGCCCTGCTACTACCCGCGCGCCGCGCTCGCCTGCGCCCGCGCGACCCGGCGCGGCGACTTCGACCTCGTGCTCGAGGTGCTCTGCAAGCTGCCCTTCTACTCGCCGCTCTACTCGGCCGTTCCCGTGCTCTGCGTGCTGCACCACTTCCTCGGGCGCACGGCCTTCCTGCAGGCCGCGTGGCCGCTCGCGGCTCTGGTCGTCGCGGCCGAGAGCGGCGTCGCGCGCTGCTACCGGAGCCCCCCCTTCGTGGTGGGCTCGCAGAGCAGCCGCCTCGACCTCCTGCGCCGCGGCGTCGCCGACGAACGCATCCGCGTGATCCCCTACGGCACGCGGCGCGCTGCGGGCGCCCGGCCGGGCGCCGCGCGCGCGCGCTACCGGGTGGTCTACGTCGGGCGCCTCGAGCCCTACAAGCGGATCGGCGTGCTGTTGCGCGCGGCCGCACGGCTCGCTCCGCGCTTCCCCGCGCTCGAGCTCGTGATCGCGGGGCGCGGCAGCGACCGCGCGCGCCTCGAGCGGCTCGCGGGCGAGCTCGGAGTCTCGGAGCGCACGCGCTTCGCGGGCTTCGTGAGCGACGCCGAGCGCGACGCGCTGCTCGCGTCCGCGCGGGTTTGCGTCCAGCCCTCGCAGAAGGAGGGCTTCGGCCTGTCGGTGATCGAGGCCAACGCCTTCGGCGTGCCGGTCGTCGCGAGCGACTCCGACGGCCTGCGCGACGCGCTGCGCGACGGCGAGACCGGATTCCTCGCGCCTCCCGGCGACGCCGCGCGCTTCGCGCAGCACCTCGCGGCGCTGCTCGAGGACGACGCGCTCCACGCGCGCATGGCGGCCGCCGCCGAGCGACACGCCGCGGGCTTCGACTGGGATCGCGCCGCGGAGGCGCTCGCGGAGGCGCTCACTGCGCTCGCGGTGCGCGGGCCGCGCGCGTGACGCGCGCGCCCGCGCCGGCGGAGTCCGCGGCTCTCGGCGCGCTCGCGCGGGCCGGCTTCCCCGCGGCGCTCTTCGCGGCCGTCGCGCTGCGGCTGCACAACGCGTTCCACTACCCGCCCGACTGGGGCTTCGACGCGAGCTTCAACTGGAGCTACATCGCGCGGCTCGGGCGCGACTGGTCGCTGCCGGATCCCGAGGAGGGCTGGTCGACCGCGGACCCGCCGCTCTTCTACTACGCGGCGGCGGCGCTGCTGCGGCTGTGCCGCGCGCTCGGCGACCCGAACGCGGCGCTCTGGCTCGTGCCGCTCGCCGGCACGCTCGCCGGCCTCGCGATCGCGTGGCTCGCGCATCGCCTCGTGCGCGTGCTGCACCCGGAGGACCGCGCGCGCGCGCGCGTGGCCGCGTGTCTCGTGCTCTTCCTGCCGGCCCAGATCCACGTCTCGGCGATGGTGAACGAGGAGATCTGGACCTCGCTCCTGGCCTCGCTCGCGCTCTTCGGCCTCGCGACCGAGGCGCCCGCGCGGCGGCGGCTCTCGCGCGCGCTCGCGGTCGGCGCCGCGGCCGGGCTCGCGCTGCTCGCGAAGCTCACGGGCGCGCTCGCGCTCGCGGCGCTGCTCGCGAGCTACGCGCTCGAGGGCCTGCGGCAGCGCGCGCTGCGCCGCAGCCTCTGGCTCGCGAGCGCGGCGGCGCTCGCGGGGCTCGCGACGGGCGGCTGGTTCTTCGCGCGCAACGCGCTGCGCTTCGGCTATCTGCAGCCGCACGCGCTCGCGGTGCACTCGCGGATGCTGGGCATGCCGCCGGGCGAGCGCGGGCTGCTCGACTACCTCTATCTGCCGCTCTCCACCTTCCTGGATCCCCAGCTGCTCGACCCGGGGCTCTTGCGCTCGGTCTGGGGCAGCACCTTCGCGACGCTCTGGTTCGACGGCCACCGCTACTTCCTTCCGCTCGGCGGAGCCGGCGTGCGGATCCTCGGCACGCTGACCCTGCTGCTCGCGCTGCTGCCGTCGGCGGCCTTCGCGGCCGGCTGCTGGCAGGCCTGGCGGCGCGCCTTTGCGCCGCGCACGCCGCCTCCGCGCGACCTGCCGCTGCTGCTGCTCGTGCCGCTCGGCCTCGTCGGCTACGCCGCCTTCGCGTGGCGCAACCCCTCCTTCGCCGTGCTCAAGGGCAGCTCGCTGCTCGCGCTCACGCTGCCCTTCAGCTACTACGCGAGCGGGGCCCTGACGAGCTGGGGCCGCCGCAGCCGCGAGGCCGCTGCGCTGCTGCTGCTCGCGTCTCTCGCGCTGGCGGTCTGCGTGCTGCTCGGCACGAGCTTCGGCGTCTTCTTCACCCGGGATGCGCTCCCAGGCCTCCCGTGGCAGGAGGTCCGCGTCCCGTGAGTCCCTGGCGCAAGCGCGCGAGGCGCGTGCTGCCCGCGATCGTCTCGCTCGGCGCGCTCTCGGCGCTGCTGAGTCAGGTGGATACGCGCGCGCTCGTCGGCGCGCTGTCCTGGAAGATCGCCGCATGGCTCGTGCCCGCGCTGCTGCTCTACGGGGCCGCGACGCTCGCGATCGAAGCGCTATGCCTCGTGCTGCTCGTGCGGCCGCGCTCCCTCGACTTCGGCCTGTGGACCGCGGCCCGCCTCAAGTGCGCGAGCTACCTGCTGCTCTCGCTCCACTACGCGCTCGGCGTGGGCGCGCTCTCGGTCCTCTTGCGGCGGCGCACGGGGCTGCCGCTCGGCGAGTCCGCGGGCATCACGGTGCTGATCTTCGCGGCCGACGTGGTCGCGGTCTTCGCTCTCGCGAGCGCCGGGGTCGCCTTCCTCGGGCTCGATCTTCCGGCGGGCTGGATCCTGCTCGGTCTCGGAGCCGCGCTCGTCGCGGGCCTCGCGCTGCTGCGCTCCCCGGCATCGCTCGGCCCGCTCGAAGGGCTGCGCCAGCTCTCGTTCTTCGACGCGCTGCGGCGCGCCCAGCTCTCGCAGCTGCTCGCGCTCCTGTGCCTGCGCGGGCTCTTCTCGAGCTGCTTCGTGGCGGTCACGGGCGCGGCCTTCCTCTGCTTCGACCTCTTCCCGGAGCTGCCGCGCCTCGCGTCCGGGATCCTCGTCGTCGCGATGGTCTCGGCGCTGCCGATCGCGGTCGGCGGCCTCGGCACGAGCCAGGCGGCGTTCCTCTACGTGTTCCGCGGCCTCGCCGAGCCCGAGCGGCTGCTCGCGGTCTCGCTCGTGCTGACGGCCGGCATGATCGCGCTGCGCGTCGGCATGGGCCTCGCCTTCGCGCGCGAGTACGCGCGCGAGGCCCTGAGCCAGCTCCAGGACGCGACCTGAGCCCGCGCCGCGCTAGTGCAGGTAGCCGAGCTCCTGCAGGCGACGCGCCTCCTCTTCGACCAGGGACTTGATCTGCGCCGCAGAGGCGTGCCCCGCGACGGCCTCGTAGCTCGCGAGGCGCGCGGCGAGCTCGGCGGCGCGCGGGTGCTCCGGGTGGAGATTGCGCGTCTCGTCGGGATCGCTCGCGAGGTCGTAGAGCTCGCTGCGATCGCTGGTCGCGTCGTGGATCGCCTTCAGCGAGCCGCGCTGCAGCGACGTCTTCACCGCCCGCATCCGCTCGGCCTCCTCGTTTCCCGGCGTGCGCGGGAGGTAGGTCACCTCGGCGAAGACGTCCCGCTCGCCGAGCGGGACCTTCGGATTGCGCAGCGATCTCGCAAAGGATCGGCCCGCGCCCGGCTGCTCCGGGAAGGCGACGCCGAGCAGCTCCGAGAGCGTGGGCGCGACGTCGAGCAGCGAGACCGGCTCCTCGATCCGGCGCGCGGGCAGCGCGGGATGGCGGAACAGCAGCGGCACGTGCAGCAGCTCCTGGTAGAGCGTGCGCGTGTGGCCGATCCAGCCCCGCTCCATGAACTCCTCGCCGTGGTCGGCCGTCAGCACGACCAGCGTCTCCCTGCCGAGGCCCGAGGCGTCGAGCTGCGCGACGAGGCGTCCGATCGCCGCATCCGTGAAGGCCGCCTCCTCGCGGTGGAGTCCGATCAGGTAGTCGATGTCCTCGCGCGAGAGCTCGGGCCGCAGCGCGAGCAGCTTCTCGATCCCGATGCCCGGCGTGAGTGGGCCGCGGTAGCCGTCGGTCAGCGAGTGCTCCGGGTGATGTTGATAGGTGTAGTGCGGATCGAAGTAGTGCACCATCAGGAAGAAGGGACGTTCCGGGGCCCGCTCGCCGAGCCAGCGCAGCGCCGCGTCGCTGACCTGCGCCGAGGTGATCGCGCCATGGCCGCCGAGGTGGCTCGCGTCGAAGTGCTGGAAGCCCTGGCCGAAGCCGTAGTTCGTGCCGAGCAGCTCGTGGCTCACGATCGCGGCGGTCTCGAAGCCGCGCGCCTCGAGCAGCTCGGGCAGCGTCTCCTGCGCCTCCTGGAGGATTCCGCCGAGCACGCGCACGCCGTGCTGCGCGGGCAGCAGCCCGGTCAGCAGCGAGGCCAGCGACGGCTGCGTCCAGGGCGCGGTCGCCTGCGCGTTCGCGAGGAACACGCTGCTGCGCGCGAGTCGGGCGATCTGCGGCGTGTGGCCTTCGGGCGCGAGCGAGACGTGCTTCATGCCGAGCGTGTCGACGACGATCAGGAGCGCATTGCGCGCCGTCGCGCGCGACGCGACGTGCAGCGCGCGCTGCAGGCGGCGCTCGCATTCCGCCGGCGCGCCGTCGAGCAGCCGCACGCTCGCGGGCGGGAGCTTCGCGAGCCAGGCGTCGCGGAAGAAGCCCGACACGTGTCCCGCGGCCGTCTCGAAGCTGCCGGCGCGGTAGTGCTCGTGGAAGCGCGGAGTCAGGTAGAGGCCCTGGAGCACCGCGAGCTCCCAGGGGCGGTAGAGCGCGCAGGCGTCGGCCGGCGGCTGGCGCGTGAGATCCGGTGCGACGAGGTCCGCAGGCTCGCTCCAGAACACGTCGAGATCGAAGGCCGCGTGGTCGCGCGCACCCTTCCGCTCCCCGGGCGAATGCGCCATCGCGGTCCAGTTCAGGCCCATCAGGTCCACGACGCGGCCCTCATAGCCGAAGCCGAGGCCGCCCGTCGCGATCGCGCCGACGCTCGGGCGCAGCTCCGGCGCGAAGTGGCGGTTCAGCGCCTCCGCCTTGCGGCGCCCGGCCTCGGCCTGGCCGAAGCCGAAGCCGAGCCGATCCTCGCGCGCGAAGGCCCGCCATTCCGAGACCGCGCTCGCGAGCAGCGCGAGCGCGGCGAAGGCGAGTGCGGGCCGCGCGACGCGCCGCGGCCCCTCGGCGAGCCCGCGCGCCGCGAGCCAGGCGACCGGCAGCGCGAAGAGCGGCGCCGCGACCTGGTAGAAGCGGAACGAGCTGAAGTGGTCCCCGCCGCCGCCGAGCGGGAGCAGCAGGCAGACCCACACGAAGAGCGAGACGACGAGCACCGCGCGCGCCGCCCGGGAGGGCGGCGCCTCGGCTCCGCGCAGCCAGCGCCAGCCGATGCCGAGCGCGAGCGCGAGAGCTGCGCCGCAGAGCACCAGCGCCGCGGGCGTCTGCTCGAAGTAGCCGCGCAGGTAGAGCCAGCCCTGCGCCATGCCCCAGAGCCGATCCGGCGACACCTTGGCGTAGTAGGTGTTCGGGAACGCGAAGCCGAAGTAGGCCAGCCGCGCGCCGGTCAGGAGGATCGCGCTCGCGCCGAAGAGCGCGGCGAGCGGCAGCAGCCGGCGCAGCGCCGCGCGCGCGCTGCCGCAGGCCGGCAGCGCTGCGACACCCGCGAGGGCGAGCAGCGCCGGCACGAGCGCGAGCGACTCGGGCCGCGTGACGAGCAGCCAGACACCCGCGAGCGCGAGCGCGCGCAGCGGCCGCCGCTGCGCCGCGGGCGTCTCCGCGAGCGCGATCCCGACCAGCGACCAGGCCGCCGCCGCGTCGAGCAGCGACCACAGCGACGACTCCATCAGCGAGGCCGTCGACCACGCATAGAAGCGCGGCAGTCCCGACAGCCAGAGCGCCGTGAGTGCGAGCGCCGCGGCGCTCGCGCGCTCCCGCGCGGCCGGCGCGCTGGCCGCTGCGAGGCGCAGCGCGGTCTCGAGCACGAGCCAGAGCGCTCCCGCGCAAAGCAGCAGCGAGAGCGCGACGAGCCCGCGCTCGGGCGCGGGGTGGAGCGCGAAGGCCAGCGCGCAGAGCGCCGTCCAGGCCGCCGAGCTGAAGCCCTCGACGCGCTCGAAGCCGGGGGTGAACACGAGTCCCTCGCCCGCGGCGAGATTGCGCGCGTAGACGAAGGTGATGTTCGCGTCGTCGATCCCGATCCCGGGAAAGTCGTAGTGCGCGTGGACCGCGAGCCCGCCAGACGCTGCGAGCAGGAGCCCGAGCAGGAGCGGCGCCCGCCGGAGAGCGCGTGCGCCGAGGCTCATCGAGCTCCGCTCGCGCCGGGCGCGCGCGGCGCCGCCGCGGCGCCGAGCCAGCCGCGCGCGTACTCCGGCGGCACCCGGTCGACGTCGAAGAGCGTCGCGATGAACTCGCCCTGCGCGCCCGCGCGGTTCGGATTCCAGAACTCCCAGACGACGCGCTTGTCCGGGGAGACCTCGATCGCGCGCCCGTTGTCCGACTCGACCATCAGCGTGTTGCCGTTCGGCAGCCGATCCGCGCTGCCGCAGGTGCGCGTGAAGAAGGGCTCCTCGGCGCTGCCCTGGAACACCCAGCTGGCCTTTCCGCTCAGCGGGTCCATCTCGATCACGCGCGACGCCTGGCCGGGCCCGAGGTTGTCGAAGAGCAGCAGCTGGCCGTTGTCGAGCAGCTTCGGATCGTGCTGTCCGCGGAAGCCGCCGGACTGCGCCCAGACGATCACGCCCTTTGCGGGGTCGAGCACCGCGATCACGTCCGTGCTGCGGCACGAGATCAGGATGTTTCCGCGCCGGAACGCGGCGTGTCGCGCCGCGAGCCTTCCGTCGAGCACCGACACCGTGTTCGCGTGCAGGATGTCGCCCTGGCGGCCGGCCCGATCCCGCCAGAAGCCGCGGTAGCGCGAGCGCTCGAAGGCCTCGAGCAGCGACACGCGGCGCTGCTCGCGGCCCTCCGCGTCGAGCACGACCACGAGATCGTCGAGCACCGGGTGATCGGGGTTCACGAAGTCGATGCGGCGCCACTCGCGCACGAGCGTCACGATGGATCCGTCCGGCTGCAGCTCGAGGTCGTGGTGCGCGCCGTTCAGGCGCGCCCAGAGCAGCTTCGAATCGCGGTCGACCCGCACGATTCCGATGCCCGCGAAGATCGCGAGCACGTCGCCGTTCGGCAAAAGCCGCGCGCGCCGCCACCAGCGCGAGTTCTCCTGAGTCAGGACCGCGGGCACGTCGGGCCAGGCCGCCTGCGCCTCGAGCCGCCAGCGGTGCAGCTCGCGCCCGTCCATGTCGATCAGCACGGCCTCGGGGGCGTGCCCCGAGGTGTAGAAGTTGAGCCCGCGATGGGCGCGCGCCGCGTCGTGGCGGCTGACGCCGGATCCCTGGGCGCTCTGCGAGCCGCTCGCGTAGCCGATCTCGTTCAGCAGTGCGAGCAGCTCGCGCTGCTCGGGATCGAGGGGGCGATCGCCGCGCGCCTTCCGGAAGCGCCCCCAGAGCGCCTCCTCCTCGCCCGCCCGCGCTTCCGCGACCTCGCGCGCGTGTCCCGGCGCGGGCGGCGCTGCGCTCTCGGCCCGCGCCGCCGCAGCCGGGAGCGCGAGCGCGAGCGGGGCCAGCAGCCAGTGGTGTTTCGCGAATCGCATGCAGACGACCGGGGGAAGTATATGAAGCCGCTCCCGGGCCGGGACCGGCCCGCCTAGGGCGATCCCACGAAGGGCCGGCCCTCGCGATAGCCGCGCAGGCGCGCCTCGATCCGCTCCCGGCGCTCTCCCTGCGCGAGCGCGAGCGCCTGCTGGGCGGTCGCGACCGCGGCGTCGAAGCGGCCCGCGGCCGCCTCGGCCGCGGCGAGTGCGTCGAGCGCCGCGGCGCTCCTGCCGCCGCCGAGCTCGCGCGCGCGCCGCGCGAGCCGCGCCGCTTCGACCGGATCGCGCAGCTCGGGCGCGGGCGCGGCGGCGAGGATCCAGGCGAGCTCGAGCAGCGACGCCGCGAAGGTCGGCTGCAGCTCGAGCTCGCGCCGCAGGAGCGGGATCGCGCCCGCCGCGTCGCCGGCCTCGAGCCGGGCGCGCGCGAGGTTGTGGCGCGCGAGGCGGATCTCCGGCTCGAGCGCGAGTGCGCGCTCGAAGTGCGCGATCGCCTCCGCGCGGCGCCCGGCGAGCTGCAGCACGGCGCCGTAGTTGACGTGCGCCATGCCGTAGTCGGGGTCGAGCGCGAGCGCGCGCGCATAGCTCGCGAGCGCCTCGTCGCGGCGCCGCGCCGCCTCGAGCTGGTTCGCGAGGATCACGTGCGCGCGCGGGTTCTCCGGCCGCGCGGCCACCGCGGACTCCCAGAGCCGCACGGGATCGCGATACTGCTCGAGCCGCGCATGGCTCAGCGCGGCGAGCGGGAGGAGTGCTAGCGCGAGCGCGAGCGCGCGCAGCCACGCGGGTGCGGCGCGAAGCCAGAGCCGGGCTCCGCAGGTCGCCGCCGCCGCGAGCGCCGCGAGCGGGAGATACATGCGCCGCTCGGCGGCGATCTCGCCCCCGACCGGAACCACGCTCGAGGTCGGCGCGAGCAGCACGAAGACCGCCGCGGCGAGGAAGCCGATGCGCGGCGCGCGCCAGAGCAGCCAGCCGCTGCCGCCCGCGAGGGCCAGCACCGCGGCGCCTGCGGGCAGCGCCTGCGCGAGCGGCGCCGGCGCCCAGTCGCCGTAGTCGAGCGCGAGCGGCGCGGGCCAGAGCACGAGCCGGAAGTAGTGCAGCAGCACGGGCGCCTGCGAGAGCGCGTAGTCGATCGGGCCGATGCCGACTTCGAAGCCCATCTTCGTCGCGGCGTAGTCGGGGCCGCTCGCGATCGCAGCGGCCAGCAGCCCCCAGCTCGCGGCGAGCCCCGCGTAGAGGCGCGGACGCGCGCGCAGCGCCGCGCGCGGCGAGCCCGTGCCGTACACCGCGTCGTGCAGCAGCACGAGCAGCGGCGCCACCACCATCACCTCCTTGCTCCCCATGCCGAGCGCGCAGGCCAGCACTGCGGCGGCGCTCCAGCGCGGGTTCGCCCCTGCGGCGAGACCGCGTGCGGACGCGTAGAGCGTCGCGAGCAGGCAGAGCCCCATCAGCGACTCGGTGCGCTGCGTGACGTAGGCGACGCACTCCGTCGCGAGCGGGTGCACGAGCCAGAGCAGGCCGGTCGCGACGCCGAGCCCGCGCACGGCACCGGCGAAGCGCTCGCGCTGGCGCGGCAGCTCGAGCGTGCGCCGGACGAGTCCCGCGAGCGCGAGCGCGGCGAGCGCGTGGATCAGCAGGTTTCCCGCGCGGAAGCCCGCCGGCACGAGGCCCGTGACGGCGTGATTGAGCGCGAGCGAGAGGCTCACCGTGGGCCGCCCCGCGACCGGCACGTAGGAGGGAGCCGAGAGCGCCTCTGTGAGCGGCCACAGGCTGCGCAGGTTCGGGTTCTGCAGGATCGCGAGGCCGTCGTCCCAGACCCAGGGCGCGTCGAGCGAGGGCAGGTACAGCGCGAGCGCGGCGGCGCCGAGCAGGAGCGGGGCCGCGAGCTCGCCGGGTCCCGCGCGCGCGCGGCTCACCCGACCTCCGAGAGCGCGAGCCGCTCGCCCCAGCGCAGCTGCAGCGCGCGGCGCAGCTCCGGCGCGCGCGCGAGCCCGGGGTCGCGCGCGAGCGTCTCTTCCGCGAGCTCGCGCGCGCGCACGAGCGCGCGCGCATCGAGCACGAGATCGGCGAGCCTGAGATCGAGCAGGCGGCCGTGCTGGCGCGCGCCCAGGAACTCGCCCGGCCCGCGGATGCGCAGGTCCGCCTCGGCGATCGCGAAGCCGTCGCGGGTCTCGAGCAGCGCCGCGAGGCGGGCCTCCGAGTCGCTGGTCACGGCGCGCGCGACGAGCACACAGCGGCCGGGCCTCTCGCCGCGCCCGATCCGGCCGCGCAGCTGGTGCAGCTGCGCGAGACCGAAGCGCTCGGCGTGCTCGACGATCATGAGCGTCGCGTTCGGCACGTCGACGCCGACCTCGATCACCGTCGTCGCGACCAGCACCTGGCTCTCGCCGCGCTCGAAGCGCGCCATCGCGCGCGCGCGCTCGTCGGCGGACTGCCTCCCGTGCACGAGGTCCACGACGAGCTCCGGGAACGCGCGCCGGATCCGCTCCGCGCCCTCCTCGGCCGAGCGCAGGTCGAGCTTCTCCGATTCCTCGACGAGCGGGTACACGACGAAGGCCTGCTCGCCGCGCGCGCAGGTCTCGCGCAGCGTGCGCGCGACCCGCTGGCCCTCGCCCGCGCGCAGGAGCAGCGTCTCGACGGGCTGCCGGCCCGGCGGCAGCTCGTCGAGCAGCGACAGGTCGAGATCGCCGTGCAGCGTGAGCGCGAGCGTGCGCGGGATCGGAGTCGCGGTCATCACGAGCGTGTGCGGCTGCGCGGCCGCTTCGCTCTCCTCGGCCTTGCGCTGCAGCGCGGCGCGCTGGCGCACGCCGAAGCGGTGCTGCTCGTCGGTCACGACGAGCGCGAGGCGGCGGAAGCGCAGCGCGTCCTGCACCAGGGCGTGGGTGCCGACGAGCAGATCGATGCGCCCCTCGGCCACGGCCGCGCGCAGCGCGAGCGCCTCGACGCGCGGCAGCGAGGAGGTGAGGAGCCCGAGGCGCAGCGCGTCGGCCGGCGCCGCGAGCGCGCCGAGGCGCCCGAGCGTGCGCGCGTGCTGCTCGGCCAGGAGCTCCGTCGGCGCCATCAGCGCGGTCTGCGCGCCCGCCGCCGCCGCGGCGACTGCAGCCAGATAGGCGAGGACCGTCTTGCCGCTGCCGACATCGCCCTCGAGCAGGCGGTTCATCGGGCGCGGCGCCTCGAGGTCGGCACAGATCTCGCGCAGCGCGCGCTGCTGCGCGCGCGTGAGGCGGAAGGGCAGCTTTCCGGCGGCCGCGCGGGCGCGCGCGGCCGCCTCCGGCAGCGCCTGCCCCGCGCCGCCGCGCGCCCCGCGCCGCAGCAGGAGCCCGAGCTCGAGCAGGTAGAGCTCTTCGAGCACGAGGCGCTGGCGGGCCGGGTGCTCGCGTTGGCGCAGCGCCTCGAGGTCGCTGTCGGCGGCGGGTGCGTGCAGCGCGCGCAGCGCCTCCGCGGGCCGCGGCAGCGGCGGGCGGCCGCGCGCCGGCGCCGGCAGCCAGGCCGGAACCAGATCGGCCGCGCAGGCGAGCGCGCGGGCGACCGCGTCGCGCAGGAAGCGCGGATTCAGTCCCTCGGGCGTCGCATAGTCGGGCGCGATGCCGAGGGGCGCCGGCTCGGAGCGGGCCTCGAGACCAGCGCCCGGGCCCTCCCGCGGCCCGCCCAGGGGCTCGAGCTCCGGGTGCACGAGCTCCTTGTCGAAGCGGTAGCGCGAGACGTCGCCGGTCACGAGCCAGCGCGAGCCCGGCTCGAGCTTCGGCGCGAGCGACTCGCCGCCGCGGAACCACTTGAGCGTCACGCTGCCGGTGTCGTCGGCGACGACGGCCTCCAGCACGCGGCCGCCGGCGCGGCGCCCGCGCCGCGGCCGCCCCGAGAATCCCGCTTCGAGCACGCGCGCGCGGAAGGTCGCGCGGCGCCCGACCGCGAGCGCCGCGATGCAGGCGAGCTGGCGCCGGTCGTCGTAGCGCTTCGGCAGGTGGAAGAGCAGATCCGCGAGCGTCGCGAGCCCGCGCTCGGCGAGCCGCTTCGCGCGCACCGGTCCGACGCCCGGAAGCCGCGTGAGCGGCTGCGCGAGCGCCCGCTCCGACCACTCCGGCTCGCGCAGCGGGCGCAGCTCCGCGAGCGCGCGCGCGGCCGCCTCCCGCCGCGCCGCGTCCGAGTCGGCACTCGCGAAGGCGGCGGCCGCGGCCCGCACGCGCGCGCGCGCCTCGGACGGGATCGCGAGCTGCGCGACCCGCTCGGCTGCGGCCGACACCGACTCCGCGAGATTCCGCGCGCGCGCGAGCGCCGCGGCGTCGCTGCGCTCGGCGAACTCGAGCGGCGGCAGCAGCGCGTCCAGCGCGGCGCGAAAGGGGCTGGGCTCCATGCGGTCGCGAAGGGTACGGCAATCCCGCGAGGCGTCGCGCGCGCGGCGGCGCGCAGCGCCGATGCGCGCGCAGCGCAGCGCCGGCCTCGCGCACTCCCCGGCGCCTGCGTCCCGCGGCTTCCCTATCGTGCGGGCGGGCGGCGCCCGGCACCCCGGGCGGCGCAGCCGGGAGGCCGCCGTGTACCTCTTCTTCGACACCGAGACGACGGGACTTCCGAGGAACTGGAGGGCCCCCGAGAGCGAACTCGCGAACTGGCCCCGCCTGGTCCAGCTCGCCTGGCTCGCCTGCGGCAGCGACGGCGACCTGCTCGCCGAGGGTGCGCTGCTCGTGCGGCCAGAGGGCTTCTCGATCCCAGCCGAGGCCACGCGCGTGCACGGCATCACGACCGAGCAGGCGCTGCAGAGCGGGGTCGCGCTGCGGGATGCGCTCGCGTCCTTCGCGGGCGCGGTCCCGCCCGGCGCGGTCGCGGTCGCCCACAACCTGAGCTTCGACGAACGCGTGCTCGGCGCAGAGTTCCTGCGCGCCGGGCTCGCGAATCCGCTGAAGCCCTTGCGCCGGATCTGCACGATGCTCGCGAGCGTGGATCTGTGCCGGCTGCCCGGGAACTACGGCTACAAGTGGCCGACGCTCGAGGAGCTGCACCAGCATCTCTTCGCGGCGCCACCGGCCCGCGCGCACGACGCGGGAGCCGACGCGCGCAGCTGCGCGCGCTGCTTCTTCGAGCTGCGCCGCCTCGGCCTGCTCGACTGATCCGCGCGCACCGACTCCAGCGGACAGCGGCCGCCGCGCCGGGGTACGCTGCTTGCGATCGCAGCCTGCAGGGGGAACCGAGATGAGCGCTGGTCACCCGCTCCCGCGAGACGCCGCGGCGGTCCCTCGCCCGCCCGCCTGGAAGCAGCGCCAGTTCCAGTCGATCGGGCGCCGGCCCTACCTGCGCCGCCGCGCCGAGGAGCTCGCGGCGCTGCGCTTCGAGCGCATCGGCCTGCGGCCGCTCGCGGCGACAGTCGGCGCCGAGGTCGAGGGCGTCGACCTGCGAGAGCCCCTCGACGGCGAGACCTTCGCCGAGATCCGCCGCGCCTTCCTCGCCTGGCGCGTGCTCTTCTTCCGCGACCAGCCGATCTCCGCCGAGCAGCACGTGGCCTTCGCGCGCCGCTTCGGCGAGCTCGAGGGCCACCCGGTGCTGCCGACGCGCGACGCGGGGGGCGCGCTCGTGATCTTCGCCAAGGACGCAGAGACCACGGGCTACGAGAACCTCTGGCACGCGGACGTCACCTTCCGCGAGTGCCCCGCGCTCGGGGCGATGCTGCGGGCGGTCGAGGTGCCGGCGCTCGGAGGCGACACGCTCTTCGCGGACATGGTCGCCGCCTACGAGGGCCTCGCGCCCGAGACCAAGCGCCGCATCGACGGACTGCGCGCGATCCACGACTTCGGCACGAGCTTCGGCCTGGGCCTTCCGGCCGAGGAGCGCGAGCGCAAGCGCCGCGAGCTGCCCCCGGTCTCGCACCCGGTCGTGCGCACGCACCCCGAGACCGGCGAGCGCGCGCTCTTCGTCAACCCGATCTTCACGGACCACGTCGAGGGCGTGAGCGCGGCCGAGAGCGATGCGCTGCTCGAGCAGCTCTTCCGCGAGGCGCAGGTCCCCGAGTACCAGTGCCGCTTCCGCTGGACGGTCGACGCGATCGCGCTCTGGGACAACCGCGCCGTGCAGCACTACGCGGTCAACGACTACTGGCCCGCGCGCCGCGTGATGGAGCGCGCGACGATCGCGGGCGATCGGCCGGTGTAGCCGGCCGCGCGCCTCGTCGCCCCGACCCGCGGGGCGAATCCGAAAATCCACAACTCGTGAAGTCCGTCCCCGCTCGAGGGGGGGGCTAGCCGGTGTGGATGTCCTGCAGGGCGCGGACGCCGATCGAGCCGGCCTGCAGCGCGAGGATCGCGCCGACGCCCGCGCGCGCGGCGGCGGCCGTCGTGAAGTAGGGGACGCTGCGCAGGAGCGCCGCGCGGCGCAGCGCCGCGGAGTCGCGCACCGAGTCCGGGTCCTGCCCGACCGTGTTGATCACGAGCGCGACCTGCCCGCGCTCGATCCGCTGCACGACGTCGTCCTCGCCCTGGCCGAGCTTCGCGACCGCCTCGACCTCGATCCCGAGCTCCGCGAGGTCGCGCGCGGTCCCCGCGGTCGCGAGCACCTTGAAGCCCGCGCGCGCGAGCTTGCCGACCGCGTCGCCGATGCGCGCGCGGTCCTCGTGCCGCACCGAGACGAGCACGCTGCCGCCGGTGGGGAGGCTGTTGCCCGCCTGGATCTGCGCCTTCGCGAAGGCGCGGCCGAAGTCGGAGTCGATGCCCATGACCTCGCCCGTGCTCTTCATCTCCGGCCCGAGCAGGGTGTCCGCGCCCTGGAACTTGACGAAGGGGAAGACCGCCTCCTTGACCGAGTAGTGGCGCGGCGAGATCTGCCGGGTGAAGCCGAGCTCGTCGAGCGTCTTTCCGACCATCACGAGCGCGCCGAGCTTCGCGAGCGGCACGCCGATCGCCTTCGAGACGAAGGGCACCGTGCGCGACGCGCGCGGGTTGACCTCGATCACGTAGACGCTGCCCTCCACGACCGCGTACTGCACGTTCATGAGACCGCGCACGTCGAGCTCGAGCGCGAGGCGCCGCGTCGATGCCGCGATCTCGTCGATCACCATCGGCGACAGCGAGTAGGGCGGCAGCGAGCAGGCCGAGTCGCCCGAGTGGACGCCGGCCTCCTCGATGTGCTCCATGATGCCGCCGATCACGACGCGCGTGCCGTCGCAGATCGCGTCGACGTCGACCTCGGTCGCGTCGGCGAGGAAGCGGTCGATCAGCACCGGGTGCTCGGGCGAGGCCTTGACCGCGAAGCGCATGTAGCTGCGCAGCGCGGCCTCGTCGTGCACCTTCTCCATCGCGCGACCGCCGAGCACGTAGGAGGGCCGCACGAGCGCGGGATAGCCGATGCGGGCGGCCACCTGCACCGCCTCCTCGGCCGAGCGCGCGACGCCTCCGGGCGGGCGCTTCAGGTGCAGCTTCTCGAGCACCGCGTCGAAGCGCTCGCGGTCCTCCGCGCGGTCGATCGCGTCGGGGCTCGTGCCGAGGATCGGCACGCCCGCCCGCGCGAGCGGCACCGCGAGGCGCAGCGGCGTCTGTCCGCCGAACTGCACGATCAATCCGACCGGCTTTTCGCGGTCGGCGATCTCGAGCACGTCCTCGAGCGTGAGCGGCTCGAAGTAGAGCCGATCGCTGGTGTCGTAGTCGGTCGAGACGGTCTCGGGATTGCAGTTCAGCATGATCGTCTCGTAGCCCGCCTCGCGCAGCGCGAAGGACGCGTGCACGCAGCAGTAGTCGAACTCGATGCCCTGCCCGATCCGGTTCGGGCCGCCGCCGAGGATCATGACCTTGCGGCGCGACGTCGGCTCCGCCTCGCACTCCTGCTCGTAGGTCGAGTAGAGGTAGGGCGTGTGCGCCTGGAACTCGGCGCCACAGGTGTCGACGCGCTTGTAGACCGGCCGCACGCCCTCCGAGATGCGCAGCTCTCGCACGGCCTGCTCGCTCGTGTCCCAGAGCGCGGCGAGGCGGCGGTCCGAGAAGCCGGCCTGCTTGGCCGGGCGCAGCCAACCCTTGCGGTCGGCCTCGAGCCCGGACGCGAGGTCCTGCTCCATCGCTGCGATCTCCGCGAGGTTGCGCAGGAACCACGGGTCGATCTTCGAGCGCCGGTGGAGCTCCTCGACGCTGTGACCGCGGCGCAGCGCCTCGACCAGCGCCCAGAGCCGACCCGGGCGCGGCGTGTCGATCTGCGCGAACAGCGCCTCCTCGCCCGCGCGGCCCTCGGGCAGGCTCGGCGGCTCGAACCCCGCGTGCCCGATCTCGAGCGAGCGGATCGCCTTCTGCAGGCTCTCCTTGAAGGTGCGCCCGATCGCCATCACCTCGCCGACCGACTTCATCTGCGTGGTCAGCGTGCTGTCGACGCCCGGGAACTTCTCGAAGGTGAAGCGCGGCACCTTCGTGACGACGTAGTCGATCGTCGGCTCGAAGGAGGCCGGCGTCACGCGCGTGATGTCGTTCTTGATCTCGTCGAGCGTGTAGCCGACCGCGAGCTTGGCGGCGATCTTCGCGATCGGGAATCCGGTCGCCTTCGACGCGAGCGCGGACGAGCGCGAGACGCGCGGGTTCATCTCGATCACGACGAGGGTCCCGTCGGCGGGATCCACGCCGAACTGGATGTTCGAGCCGCCCGTGTCGACGCCGATCTCGCGGATGATCGCGACGGCGGCATCGCGCATCTCCTGGTACTCGCGATCGGTCAGCGTCTGCTGCGGCGCGACCGTGATCGAATCGCCCGTGTGCACGCCCATCGGGTCGAGGTTCTCGATCGAGCAGACGATCACGACGTTGTCCGCCGCGTCGCGCATCACCTCGAGCTCGTACTCCTTCCAGCCGAGCACGCTCTGCTCGATCAGGCACTGGCCGCGCGGGGACTGCTGCAGCGCCCAGCGCACGAGCGAATCGAAGTCCTCGTCGCGGTAGGCGATGCTGCCGCCGGTGCCGCCGAGCGTGAAGCTCGGCCGGATGATCGCGGGCAGGCCGACCTCGGGCAGGATCCGCCGGGCGTCCTCGAGCGAGTGCGCGATGCCGGAGCGCGGCAGCTTGAGGCCCAGCCCGTGCATCGCCTTGCGGAAGAGATCGCGGTCCTCCGCCTTGTGGATCGCCTCGAGCTGCGCGCCGATCAGGGCGACGCCGTGGCGCGCGAGCACGCCCCCTTCCGAGAGCGCGACCGCGAGGTTCAGCGCGGTCTGGCCGCCGAGCGTCGGCAGCAGCACGTCCGGCTTCTCGGCCGCGATGATCTTCTCGAGCGCGTCGACCGTGAGCGGCTCGATGTAGGTGCGGTCGGCCGTCTCCGGGTCGGTCATGATCGTGGCCGGGTTCGAGTTCACGAGCACGACCCGGTAGCCCTCTTCGCGCAGCGCCTTGCAGCCCTGCGTGCCGGAGTAGTCGAACTCGCAGGCCTGGCCGATCACGATCGGGCCGGAGCCGATCACGAGCACGCTCTGGATGTCGCTGCGTCTGGGCACGAGGGGTGTACTCCGATGTCTGCTCTGGACTCAGCGCCCAGCCGCGATCTGGGCGCCCGTGACCGCCTCGCCGGCCTTGTGCCGCGCGACCATCTCGCGGAAGCGCGCGAAGAAGTAGGCCGCGTCGTGCGGCCCGGGCGAGGCCTCCGGGTGGTATTGCACGGAGAAGAGCGGGCGGCGCTGGTGCGCGAGCCCCTCGACGGTGCCGTCGTTCAGGTTGACGTGCGTGATCTCGACGGGCTCGCCGGCCTCGCGCAGCGACTCGGCGTCGACCGCATAGCCGTGGTTCTCGGCGCAGATCGCGACCTTCTTCGTCGCGAGGTCCTGACCGGGCTGGTTGCCGCCGTGGTGACCGAACTTGAGCTTCCGCGTGCGGCCGCCGAGCGCGAGCCCGAGGATCTGGTGGCCCAGGCAGATCCCGAATACCGGCTTGGCCTCGACCAGCTTGCGCACCTCCTCGCGCACGCCGCGCACGCCGGCCGGATCGCCCGGGCCGTTCGAGAGGAAGATCCCGTCCGGCGCGTGCGCGAGCGCTTCCTCGGCCGGGGTGTAGGCGGGCACGACGGTCACCTCGAAGCCCTGCTCGACGAGCTGTCGCAGGATGTTGCGCTTCACGCCGAAGTCGTAGGCGACGAGCTTGAGCGGCGGCGCGGGGCGCGCGCGGCGCGGCACCTGTCCGTCGATCCCCTGCCAGAGGCCCTCGTCGAAGCGATAGGTCGCGGCGCAGGTGACCTCCGCGACGAGGTCGCGGCCGTCGAGGCCCGGGTCGCGCCGCGCGCGCTCGATCAGCGCGGCCTCGTTCATCTGCGCGGGATCGGTGCAGAGCACGCCCGCCTGCGCGCCGCGGTCGCGGATCCGGCGCACCAGCGCGCGCGTGTCGATGCCCGCGAGGCCCGGCACGCCGTGGCGCGCGAGGTACTCGTCGAGGCCCTCGCGCGCGCGCCAGTTCGAGGGCTCGCGGAACAGCTCCTTCACGACGAAGCCCTGCAGCCGCGGGCGCTCCGACTCCTCGTCCTCGGGGTTCACGCCGACGTTCCCGATCTGGGTGCAGGTCATCGCGACGATCTGCCCGGCGTACGAGGGATCGGTCAGGATCTCCTGGTAGCCGGAGAGGCTCGTGTTGAAGCAGACCTCGCCGGCGCCGACGCGCGCGGCGCCGAAGGAGTGGCCTCGGAAGACGCTGCCGTCGGCGAGGGCCAGCAGGCCGGGTTTGGGCGCGCTCCGCGTGGGGCTCACGGCAGGAGCACCCCGCGCTCGAGCTGGAAGGCGAGCCGCCCGCCGACGAAGGTCGCGACCGCGCGCCCCGTGAGCTCCACGCCCGCCCACGGCGAGTTGCGGCTCTTGCTGTAGCCCTTCGCGGGGTCGTAGCGCCAGCGCCGCTCCGGATCGATCAGCACGACGTCGGCGGCCGAGCCGTCGTGCAGACTGCCTCCGGCCACCGAGATCACGCGCGCGGGGTTCGTCGCGAGCCGCCGCACCAGCTCGAGCGGGCTCAGCTCTCCCGCGCGCACGAGCTCGAGCACGACCGCGAGCGCGGTCTCGAGGCCGATCATTCCGGGCGGCGCGTCGCTGAACTCCTGGTCCTTCTCGTGCACCGCGTGCGGCGCGTGGTCGGTCGCGATCGCGTCGATCACGCCCTCCGCGAGCGCGCGGCGGCACGCGCTGCGATCCGCGTCGCCGCGCAGCGGCGGCGCGACCTTGGTGTTGGTGTCGTAGCCGAGGCAGGCCTCGTCCGTCAGCGTCAGGTGGTGCGGCGTGACCTCGCAGGTCACGTGCACGCCGCGCTCGCGGCCGCGCCGGATCGCGTCGATCGCGCCCGCGGTCGAGACGTGGCCCACGTGCAGGTGCGCGCCCGTCAGCTCCGCGAGCAGCACGTCGCGCTCCACGTGCACGTGCTCGGCGACCGAGGGGTTGCCCGGGAGGCCCAGCACCGTCGACACGTGTCCCTCGTTCACGACCCCGCTCCCGACCAGCGTGCGGTCCTCGGCGTGCGTGATGATCGGCAGGCCCACGAGCTTCGAGTACGAGAGCACGCGGCGCATCACGCCGCTGTCCATGATCGTCTTGCCGTCGTCGCTGAACGCGACCGCGCCCGCCTCGAGCAGCGCGGACATCTCGGTCATCACCTCGCCCTTCAGGCCCCGCGTCGCCGCGGCGACCGGATACACGCGCGCGGGGGATTCCTGGCGCGCGCGGTCGAGGATGAAGTCCGTCATCGCGGGGTCGTCGTTGACCGGGTCGGTGTTGGCCATGCAGGCCACGGCCGTGAAGCCGCCGGCCACGGCCGCGCGCCCGCCGCTCGCGATGTCCTCCTTGTGCTCCTGACCCGGCGTGCGCAGGTGCGCGTGCAGGTCGATGAAGCCCGGCGCGACCCACAGGCCGGTCGCGTCGATCAGCTCCGCGCCATCGACGCGGAGGTTGCGGCCGCTGCCCGCGACGCTGCCGTTCTCGAGCAGCAGGTCCGCGACCTCGTCGCGCTCGCGCGACGGGTCGAGAATGCGCCCGCCCCGGATCAGGATCTTCCTCATGCGCTCGCCCGCTTCCCCTCAGCCCTCTTCGGCCTGCACGCTCGCGTGCGGGCGCCCGGTGATCAGGTAGAGCACGGCCATGCGCAGCGCGACGCCGTTGCGAACCTGGTCGAGGATCACGCTCGGCCGGTGGTCGACGAGCTCCTGCGAGAGCTCGACGCCCCGGTTGACCGGCCCCGGATGCATCACGATCGCGTCTTCCTTGGCGTACTGCAGCCGCGTGCGGTCGAGGCCGAAGGTCGCCGCGTACTCGCGCACGCTCGGCACGTGGGAGCCCGCGAGGCGCTCGTTCTGGATCCGCAGCGCCATCACGACGTCCGCGCCGATCAGCGCCTGCTCGAGGTTCGTGAAGGCCTTCACGCCGAGCCGCTCGATCCCCTTCGGGATCAAGGTCGGCGGACCCGCGACGCGCACCTCGGCGCCCATCTTCGTGAAGCCGTAGATGTTCGAGCGCGCGACGCGCGAGTGCAGCACGTCGCCGATGATCGTCACGCTGAGGCCGTCGATGCGCCCCTTCGCCTGCTTGACCGTGAGCAGATCCAGGAGCGCCTGGGTCGGGTGCTCGTGCGCGCCGTCGCCGGCGTTCACGACGGGCGCGGTCAGCACCTGCGCGATCCGGTGGGGCACGCCGGCCACGGCATGGCGCACGACCACGCAGTCCGGGTCCATCGCGTCGAGCGTCCGCGCGGTGTCGAGGATGCTCTCCGCCTTCTTCATGCTCGAGGTGCTCGGCGTGAAGTTCACGACGTCGGCCGACAGGCGCTTGCCCGCGATCTCGAAGCTCGCCTTGGTGCGCGTCGAGGCCTCGAAGAAGAGATTCACGATCGTGCGCCCGCGCAGCGTGGGCACCTTCTTGACCTCGCGCGCGCCGACCTCCTGCATCCGCTCCGCGGTGTGCAGGATGCGCCCGATCTGCTCGCGCGAGAGCTGCTCCATGCCCAGCAGGTCCTGGCCGATCATCCGCGCTCTCCCGGCTCCCGGGCTTCGCCGCCCGCGACCACGACCTCGAGCTCGCCCGCAGAGGCGTCCGGCGCCGCCTGCAGGCGCACCGTCTCGTGGGCGCTCGTCGGAACGTTCTTGCCGACGTAGTCGAGCTTGATCGGGAGCTCGCGGTGGCCGCGGTCGACGAGGCCGACGAGCTGGACCGAGCGCGGCCGGCCGAAGTCCATCAGCGCATCCATCGCGGCGCGGACCGTGCGCCCGCTCTTGACCACGTCGTCGACGAGCACGACGACGCGACCGTCCACGCCGGAGGGCATCTCGGTCTCGCGCAGGAGCGGTCGCTCGCCGCGGGCGGAGAGGTCGTCGCGGTAGAGCGTCGTGTCGAGGATCCCGAGCGGGACCTCGACCCTGGCGATCTCGCCGAGGTTCGCCTTGAGGCGGCGCGCGAGCGGGATCCCGCCGTTCGGAATCGCGACCAGGTAGAGCAGCTCGGGGCTCTCGTTGCGCTCGACGATCTCGTGCGCGATGCGCGTGAGCGCGCGCCGGATGCCGGGGTCGTCGAAGACGAGGCGAACGGCGTTCGACTGGAGCGGCGGCTCTGCCTCGGGGCTGTGCTGCGTTCGCCCGCGCTCGGAGTTCGTGCTCGAGCCTGCGCTGTGGGAGTGCGCCAAGACCTGCGCCTTTCTCCGCCTCGCGGGACGGAATTAAAAGGTGCGAACAGAGGAATCGGCCGGAATCTAGGCGGAGCCGGCGACCGCGTCAAACCGCGTGCGCGCCGCCCCGCGAGCGCGGAGCGCGAGCCGCCGGAACGCGGGCCCGGGCGCAGCGCCGCGCGGCGCGGGCGGGGCGGCTCAGTCCCCGAGCTTGAGCGCCGCGAGGAAGGCCTCCTGCGGGATCTCGACCGAGCCCACCCGCTTCATCCGGCGCTTGCCCTCCTTCTGCTTCTCGAGGAGCTTGCGCTTGCGCGAGATGTCGCCGCCGTAGCACTTCGCGGTCACGTTCTTGCGCAGCGCCTTGACGTTCGTGCGCGCGACGACCCGGGCGCCGATCGCGGCCTGGATCGCGACTTCGAACTGCTGGCGCGGGATGTGCTCCTTGAGTCGGACCGCGAGATCGGTGCCGCGGCGGTGCGCGTTGTCGCGGTGCACGATCAGGGAGAGCGCGTCGACCGGGTCGCCGTTCACGAGGATGTCGAGCTTGATCAGGTCGGCGGCCTGGTAGCCGCTGAGCTCGTAGTCGAAGGAGCCGTAGCCGCGCGTCGCGCTCTTGATCTTGTCGTGGAAGTCGAGCACGACCTCGGCGAGCGGAAGCTCGTAGCGCACCTGCACGCGGCTCCCGTGCTGGGTCATGTCGCGCTGGCGGCCGCGGCGGTCCTGGCAGAGCTGCATCACGGCGCCGAGGTACTCCTGCGGCGTGTGCAGCGTCGCGAGGATCATCGGCTCCTCGATGCGCTCGATCTCGTGGACCGGGGGCAGCGCCGCGGGGGTCTCGATCTCCTCGACCTCGCCGCCCTGCAGCACGACGCGGTAGCGCACCGTCGGCGCGGTCGTGACGAGCGAGAGGTTGTACTCGCGCTCGAGGCGCTCCTGCACGATCTCCGAGTGCAGGAAGCCGAGGAAGCCGCAGCGGAAGCCGAAGCCGAGCGCGGTGCTCGTCTCGGGCTCGTAGGAGAGCGAGGCGTCGTTCAGCTGCAGCTTCTCGAGCGCGGTCTTGAGATCCTCGTAGTCCTCGCCGTCGACCGGGTAGAGGCCGCTGAAGACCATCGGCTTGACTTCGCGGAAGCCCGGCAGCGCCTGCGGGGCCGGGTGGTGGGCATCCGTCAGCGTGTCCCCGATGCGCACCTCCGCCAGCGTCTTCACGCCGGCGATCACGACTCCCACCTCGCCGACCGAGAGGCTCTCGACCTCGCGCGGGAAGGGGTCGACCACGTGCAGCGCCTGGATCTCGCGCTCCTTCTGGTGCGCCATCATGAGGATCCGCTCGCGCACGCGGAGCGTGCCGTCGAAGACGCGGACGAGCATCGCGACGCCGACGTAGGAGTCGAACCACGCGTCGAAGACGAGCGCGCGCGTCGGAGCCGCGGGATCGCCCACGGGCGGCGGCACCTTCGCGACGATCGCCTCGAGCAGCGGGACGATGCCCACGCCCTCCTTCGCCGAGACCGGCAGGACGTCGGCCGCGTCGAGGCCGATCACGTCCTCGATCTCCTGGGCGACGGCCACCGGATCGGCCGCGGGGAGATCGATCTTGTTCACGACGGGAATGATCTCGAGGTCCTCTTCGAGGGCCAGATAGGCGTTCGCGAGCGTCTGCGCCTCGATCCCCTGCGACGCGTCGACGACCAGCACGGCGCCCTCGCAGGCCTGGAGCGCGCGCGAGACCTCGTAGGAGAAGTCGACGTGTCCCGGCGTGTCGATCAGGTTGAGGACGTAGTCCTGCCCATCGGCCGCGCGGTAGCGCATGCGCGCGGTCTGGGCCTTGATCGTGATCCCGCGCTCGCGCTCGAGATCCATCTTGTCCATGAACTGCGGGCGCTTCTCGCGCGCGCTGAGCGAGTGGGTCGCGTCGAGGAAGCGGTCGGCGAGCGTGCTCTTGCCGTGGTCGATGTGCGCGATGATGCAGAAGTTGCGGATCCGGCCCGGGTCGCTCATGCGCGCCTCCCGGCCGCGGCGGGAAGCGCGTGGAGCGGCGAGAAGGGCGCCGCGAGGTAGGCGCGCACGGCCTCCTGCCAGGGGCGCAGCGCGACTCCGAAGCGCCCCGCGCGCGAGACGTCGAGCACCGAATAGGCGGGCCGCGCGGCCGGCAGCGAGAGCTCCCGGGTCGCGATCGCCTGGATCTCGAGGGAGCGCTCGCCGGCCTCGTCGCAGACGAAGCGCGCGAGCTCCCACCAGCTGCACTCTCCCTGGTTCGCGACGTGCACGAGTCCGCGCGCCTCGCGCCGCACGAGCTCGACGATGCCCCGCGCGAGGTCGACCGCGTAGGTCGGACGGCCGCGCTGATCCGCGACCACGCGCAGCGGCCCCTGCGCCTCGCCGCGCCGGCGCGCGCCGAGCTGGCCCAGGATCGCGCCGATGAAGTTGCGGCCCTCGCCGAAGACCCAGCTCGTGCGCACGATCAGCGCCTCGGGATCCGCCGCGCGCACGCGCTCCTCGCCGAGCAGCTTGGAGCGGCCGTACGCGGAGCGCGGCCCCGTGGCGTCGTCCTCGAGGTAGGGATGCTTGCCGTCGCCCGGAAAGACGTAGTCGGTCGAGAGGTGGACGAAGCGCGCGCCGCGCTCGCGGCAGAGCGCGGCGAGCTCTCCGGGTGCCTCGCCGTTCACGCGCTCCGCGAGCTCCGGATCCTGCTCGCAGCGGTCCACGTGCGTGAAGGCCGCGGCGTTGACGACGACCGCGGGGGCGTCCTCCTGCGCGTCGAAGAAGCGCCGGATCGCAGCCGGGTCGCCGAGGTCGAGCGCGCTCCGGTCCGGCGCCGCCTGCAGGCGGACGTCGAGCCGCGACGCGAGCTCCGCCTGGAGCGCGCGACCGAGCTGGCCAGCGCTGCCGGTGATGATCCAGTTCATGTCGGTGACCGTGTGGCGGTGCTGCCACCCTAGCTCGCGTCCTCGTCGAGCACCCAGGTCGGCAGCTTCTCGGATTGCTTGAGCCTGGCCGCGGCCGCATCCGCCTTCTCGCGGCTCGCATAGGGGCCCACGCGCACGCGCCAGCGCGCGCCGTCGCCCGCGCCGACCGCGATGTACGCGGGATAGCCGGCCGCCTTGAGCCGCGCGATCAGCTTCTCCGCGCCGCCGCTCTCGCCGAAGGCCCCGACCTGGATCGCGAGGCGGCCGGCCGGGGGCCGCGCGGAGACTGCCGGCGTCGGGGCGCGCTTCGCCGGCGCCGTGGGCTCGCGCGCCGCGACCGTCTTCGCGATCGGGGGGGGCGCGCTCGCGGGCCTCCCGGCCTGCGCCTCCGGCGCCGGCTGCTCCGCCTTCTCGGCCGCTCCGGCTGCCGCGACGGCGGGAAGCGAGGCCGCGGGCGACCCGACGGGCTCTCGCGCGGGCTCGGCCGCTGCCTCCGCGACCTGTTCCCCGGGGCTGCCGCGCTCGAGCTCGCCCTGGAGCTTCAGGTCGGGCCCCCAGGCGAGCTCCTGGCCCCCGCCTAGCAGCTGCTGCAGCACGAGCCCGGGCGCGTCCCAGAGTCCGCCCGCGGCGAAGCCCGTGGCGAAGCCCACCACAGACAGGGCCGCGAGGCCGAGCAGGCTCGGCAACCAGCGACTTCGCGTCGTGCTTTCGCGCGCCATCTACATCCGCTCCGGCTGGCTGATCCCGAGAAGCGCCAGCGTATTGCGCAGCGCGATCCCGACGGCCGCGGTGAGGGCCAACCGCGCCTGGCTGAGCTGCGCGTCGTCCGACACCACCCGGTGCCGGACACCGTCCTGAAGGTAGGGGTTCCAGAGTCCCGCGAGCTCGCGCGCGTAGTACGCGAGGTGGTGCGGCTCACGCGTCTCGGCCGCCTGCTGCACGACGCGAGGCAGCTCGGCGATCTTCTTGAGCAGCTCGAGCTCCTCGGGCAGCACGAGCGGGTCCGCGACCACGGCGTCCGCCTCGGGCAGCGGCACTCCGGCCTCTCGCGCCTTGCGCAGGATCCCGCAGCTGCGGGCGTGGGCGTACTGGACGTAGTAGGTCGGGTTCTTCTTCCAGTCGGTGTCCCTCGCGAGGTCGAGGTCGAAGTCGAGGTGGCCCTCGGCGCGGCGCTGCACCATGAAGAAGCGGAACACGTCGGCGCCGACTTCGGCCTGCAGCTCGTCGACGGTCACGTAGGTCGCGCGCCGCGTGGACTGCTTGACCGGGCGGCCGCCCGAGGAGAGCGTCACGAACTGGTGCATCACGAGTTCGAGGCGATCGGCCGGCAGCCCGAGCGCCTTCACCGCCGCCTGGACGAAGGGAAACTGCTCGATGTGGTCGGCGCCCTGGACGTCGATCACCTGCTCGAAGCCGCGGCGGAACTTCTCGCGGTGGTAGGCGATGTCGGGGAGCAGGTAGGTGGGCTCCCCCGTGCGCTTCACGACGACGCGGTCGCGGTCGAGGCCGAGCGCCGTCGCGCGCAGCCAGGTCGCGCCCTCGGACTCGTAGACGAGGTCCTGCTGGCGCAGGTCGGAGAGCACCTGCTCGAGCTTGCCCTCTTCGTAGAGCGAGTTCTCGTTGTAGTAGACGTCGAAGTGGATTCCGAGCGCGTCCAGGGTGTTGCGGATGTCCCGGAAGATCGCCTCCTCGGCGGTCTTGCGGAAGACCGCCTCGTGATCGCCCTCGGCCAGCGCGTCGCCGTGTCGGGCGCGCAGCTGCGCGGCGAGATCGGAGATGTAGCCGCCCTGGTAGCCGTCGCGCGGGAACGCGACCGGCAGCCCGTCGATCGCGTCGGGCCAGGGCAGCTCCGCGTTCTTGAGCGCGTCGTCGGGAGGTGCGACCGCGCGGCCGAGCTGCTCGAGGTAGCGCGCGCGCACGGACTGCCCGAGCACGCGCATCTGGCGCCCGCCGTTGTTGAAGTAGTACTCGCGCGTGACGGCGCAGCCGACCGCCTCGAGCAGCCTCGCGATGCTGTCGCCGAGCACGGCCTGGCGGCCGTGGCCGAGCGTCAGGGGCCCGGTCGGGTTCGCGGAGACGAACTCCACCTGCACCCGCCGGCCCCTGCCGAGATCCGCGCGGCCGAAGCGCTCGCCTTCCGCGAGCACCTGGCTCAGCAGCTCGTGCCAGCGCGTGGGCGCGAGCCAGAGGTTCAGGAAGCCCGGCCCCGCGACCTCGGAGCGCTCGACGAGGCCCCCGGCGCTGCCGAGCTGTGCGCGCAGCTCGAGGGCCAGCTCGCGGGGCTTTCTCGCGAGCCGTTTCGCGAGCAGCAGCGCGGCGTTGCATGCGAAATCACCGTGCTCGGCCTGGCGCGGCGGATCCAGCGCGAAGTCGGGCAAGGGGCCGGTGTCGCCGCTCGCCGCGAGCATCGCGGTCAGGGCTTGCTCGAGCTTTGCGCGCAGGGCCTCTTTCATCGCGCGGGAGAATCCCCTCTCAGTCGGACGCGGTCAAATCGCCCTCGGGCAGGCCCGCGCGCGGCAGCCGCACCACGAGCTCACCGGGCCGGGAGAATCCGAGCACTTCGCGGACGGCTCGTTCGGTCGCGAAGGGCTCGGTCCGGAGCTCGGCGATCTCGGCCTCGATCCCCGCGATCTCGCCGGAGAGCTCCGCGCGGCGCGCGTCCGCAGACTCGAGCTCGGCCCGCAGCAGCCACCACGCGCGGATTCCGTTCTCGGGCTCGAGCAGCGTGTAGGCCAGCGCGGCGCCGAGCGCAGCGACCCACCCATACGAAGCGAGACCCACGCGCAGACTCCCCCCGGAGTTCGAGAGCCTAGCTCAGGCATCGGCCCGTTGGCGCGAGCGATCCAGGAGCGAGAGACGCGCCTGCTAGGGGCGCTCCGCCTCGCCCCGCACCAGACGCCGCAGGCGTTCCAGATACGCCGGGTTGTCCCAGTCCTTGGGACCGACGTAGCGCTCGACGATCCTTCCCGCGCGGTCGATCAGCAGGGTCTCGGGGAAGCGGAAGGTCTGGTAGCGCTCGGCAACCTGCTTGTCGGCGTCCCGCAGGATCGGAAAGCTGAGCTGCAGGCGGTCGCGGAAGGCGATCACGACCTCGTCGCCGTCGTCGACCGAGATCGCGACGAGCTCGAAGGCCTCGCCGCGCAGCGCGCGGTACAGGCGCTCCATCGCGGGCATCTCGTCCTCACAGGGCTTGCACCAGGTGGCCCAGAAGTTGAGCAGCACGACGCGACCCGTGAGATCGGAGAGGGAGAGCGGTCCGCCTCCGCCCACCCGCGCGAGCGCGAAGCCCGGAGCGCTCGCGCCCGGAGCGACCGGGTCCGGAACCCGAGACCCCGACAGGAATGCGAACACGACCGCCAGCGCCACCGCGCCCGCGATGACGATGCGCCCCGCGCCTCGCGGCGGCGCGGGGTCCTCTGCCTGCGGCGCCCGGGCTCTGGCGCTCCCGCGTTGCATCTCGGGGGCGCCCATGGCGCGCCCCGCTTCAGGCGGCGCCCTTGCTCGCGGCGCCCTTGCCCCTGGACTTGCGGGCCGGCTTCGCGGCCGCGCTGGCCTTCGGGGCCCTGGCCGACTTCGCCGCCGCCGCGGCCTTCTCGGCTCCGGGCTTGCCCGCTCCCGCGCTGCGGTCGACGAGCTCGATCACCGAGAGCGGCGCGGCATCGCCCACGCGCACGCGCGTCTTGACCACGCGCGTGTAGCCGCCCGGGCGGTCCCGGTAGCGCTCCGCGAGCTCGCCGAACACCTTCGACGCGACCTCGCGGCTCCGGATCACGCGCGCCGCGTGCCGGCGCGCGTGCAGCGTTCCGCGCTTGCCGAGCGTGATCATCCGCTCGGCCACGCGGCGCAGCTCCTTGGCCTTGACGTCGGTGGTCTCGATCCGCTCGTGCAGCAGCAGCGAGGTCACCATGTTGCGATACAGCGCCGCGCGGTGGGCGCTCGTGCGCCCGAGCTTGCGCGTGCGCATCCGATGCTTCATGCCAGGCCCTCACGCTCCCGCTGCCGCTCGATCGCCTTGCGGTCCGGGAAGTTCTCGATCGACATCCCGAGCTGGAGCCCCATCGACGCGAGCACCTCGGTGATCTCGTTCAGCGACTTGCGTCCGAAGTTCTTGGTCTTCAGCATTTCGGCCTCGGTCTTGAGCACGAGCTCGCCGATGTAGCGGATGTTCGCGTTCTGCAGACAGTTGGCCGAGCGCACCGAGAGCTCGAGCTCGTCCACCGACTTCAGCAGGTTCGGGTTCAGCGGCGTCGTCTCCTCGACGATGCGCGCCGCCGTCTCGACCGGCTCCTCGAAGTTGATGAAGATCGTGAGCTGCTCCTTCAGGATCTTCGCGGCGAAGGCCACCGCGTCGATCGCGGCGACGGTTCCATTGGTCCAGACCTCGAGCGAGAGGCGGTCGAAGTCGGTCTCGCGACCGACGCGCGCAGGCGTCACGATGTAGTTGACCTTGCGGATCGGCGAGAAGATCGCGTCGATCGGAATCGTCCCGATCGGCATCTCGTCGGTCTTGTTCTTCTCGGCCGGCGCGTAGCCCTTGCCGCTTCCGACCGTGAGCTCCATCTCGACGTCGGCCTCGGCCGAGAGCGTCACGATCTTGAGGTCGCCGTTCACGACCTCGATCGAGGAGTCGTCGGAGACGAGGTCCTTCGCGAGGATCACGCCTTCGCCGCGGCGGTGCACGCGCAGCACCTTGGGCCCGTCACCGTGCATGCGCAGGCAGACTTCCTTGAGCGACAGGATGATGTCGCTGACGTCCTCGAGCACTCCCGGAATCGTCGAGAACTCGTGCTGGACGCCGGTGATCTTGACCGAGGTGATCGCGGCGCCCTGCAGCGACGAGAGCAGCACCCGCCGCAGCGCGTTGCCGAGCGTCGTGCCGAAGCCGCGCTCGAGCGGCTCACAGGAGAAGCGGCCGTAGAAGGGCGTGTCCGCCGTCTCCTCGGCCTCGAGGGCCCGCGGCCGGATCAGCTCGCGCCAGTTCCTTGCGACTTGCTCTTGCATCATGGTGGTCCCCCTGTCGGCAACTGATGTCCGGGGAGAGCAACGCTCCCACCTCGGACCTCTTCGATGTCCTGGCCTAGCGCGAGTACAGCTCGACGATGAGCTGCTCCTGGATCGGCATCGTGATGTCCTCGCGCGTGGGCAGCGTGCGGATCACGCCCGTGAAGTTGGCCTTGTCGATTTCGAGCCAGTTCGGGACGCTGCGGCCCTCGAGCGCCTCGAGCGCGCCTGCGATGCGCGTGATCTCGCGCGAGCTCTCGGCCACCGACACGAGCGCCCCCGCGCGCAGCTCCATCGACGGCGTGCTGACCTTGCGGCCGTTCACGCGGAAGTGGCCGTGCTTCACGAGCTGACGCGCCTCCGCGCGCGAGGTCGCGAAGCCGAGCCGGAAGACCACGTTGTCGAGCCGGCGCTCGAGCAGCGAGAGCAGATTCTCGCCCGAGCGACCCTTCATGCGCACGGCGCGGGCCATGATGCCGCGGAACTGCTGCTCGAGCAGGCCGTACATGCGCTTGACCTTCTGCTTCTCGCGCAGCTGCACGCCGTAGTCGGAGAAGCGCGGTCGTCCCTGCCCGTGCTGGCCCGGCGGGTAGGCGCGCCGCTCGACGCCGCACTTCGGGCCGAAGCAGCGGTCCCCCTTCAGGAAGAGCTTGGTGCCCTCCCGGCGGCAGAGTCGACAAACGGAATCCGTGTAGCGTGCCATGCGTTCCTCTCGGCCTGTCTAGACGCGGCGCCGCTTGGGCGGCCGGCAACCGTTGTGGGGTACGGGCGTGGTGTCGCGGATCAGCGTCACGCGGATGCCTGCCGCCTGCAGCGCGCGGATCGCCGACTCGCGCCCCGCCCCGGGACCCGTCACGTGCACCGCGAGCTGGCGGATGCCGTTGTCCATCGCCTTCTTCGCGCACTCCTCGGCGGCCACCTGCGCGGCGAAAGGCGTCGACTTGCGCGAGCCCTTGAAGCCGTGCGCACCCGCGGAAGCCCAGCAGAGCGCATTCCCGGCCACGTCGGTGATCGTGATGATCGTGTTGTTGAAGGTCGACTGGATGTGCGCCGTTCCCGACTGCACGCTCTTCTTGACCTTCTTCTTGGTGCCCTTCTTCACTGCTCCACCTCGTTCTCGGCTGGGATCTTCGCTAGCCCTTGGTCGGCGTCTTCTTCTTGCCCGCGATCGTCTTCGCGGGACCCTTCCGGGTGCGCGCGTTGGTGTGCGTGCGCTGCCCGCGGACGGGCAGACCGCGGCGGTGACGCAGCCCGCGGTAGCAGCCGATGTCCATCAGCATCTTGATGTTCTGCGACACCTCGCGTCGCAGGTCGCCCTCGACCTGGTAGTCGCGCTCGATCACCTCGCGCAGGCGCAGGACCTCGCCGTCGGAGAGCGTGTCGGTCTTGGTGTCGAGATCGACACCCGCCTTGCCGCAGATCTCCTTCGCCCGCGTGCGGCCGATGCCGTGGATGTAGGTGAGCGCGATCTCGATGCGCTTGTTGCGCGGAAGATCGATGCCGGAAATACGCGCCATCGTGCTTTTCCTCTCAGCGCTGCCGCTGCTTGTGCTTCGGGTTGTCGCAGATCACGCGCACCACGCGCTTGCGGCGGATGATCTTGCACTTGTTGCACATGCGGCGGACGGATGCCCGGACCTTCATGACGATTGCCTCAGTGCGAGCCGGAGATCCGCGTCAGGACCTCCGGTCCGTGTTCGGTGATCAGGATCGTGTGTTCGAAATGAGCCGAGAGCGAGCCGTCGGCGGTGACGGCCGTCCACTCGTCGTCGAGCATGCGCACGTCGGGGCCGCCCGCGTCCACCATCGGTTCGATCGCGAAGACCATGCCCGGGAGCAGCCGCGGCCCGCGACCGGGCTTGCCGTAGTTCGGGATCCAGGGCGGCTCGTGCAGCTTGCGCCCGATGCCGTGTCCCGCGAAGACCCGCACGACCGAATAGCCCTCGCGCTCGGCGCGGGACTGCACCGCATGGCCGATGTCGGAGAGCCGGTTGCCGGGCTGCATCGCCGCGATCCCGAGGTCGAGCGACTCCCGGGTCGCCTCGAGCAGCTGGCGCGCGGCCGGGGCGACCTCCCCGACCGGCACCGTGATCGCGGAATCGCCGTGGAAGCCCTCGACCTCGACGCCGAAATCGAGGCCGACGATGTCGCCCTCCTCGAGCTCGCGCGGACCCGGGATGCCGTGCACGATCTCGTCGTTCACCGACACGCAGAGCACGGCGGGATAGGCGGGGAGTCCGTGCGGATCGTAGCCCTTGAAGGAGGAGCGGATGCCGCGCTCGTCGATCGCCTTCTCGGCCGCGCGGTCGAGCTCGGCCGTCGTGACACCCGGCGCGACCAGCGCGCGCAGCTCGAGCAGGATCTCCGCGACGTGGCGACACGCGCCGCGCATCGCCTCGATCTCGCGGCGCGTCTTGATCGGAATGCGTTCGCCGATCGCCATCAGCTTCCGATTGCCTCCGCGATCCGGCTCGCGACCTCGTCCACGCTGCCCATGCCATCGACCTCGGAGAGCAGGCCGCGCTCGCGGAAGTAGTCGACGAGGGGCTGCGTCTGAGCGCGGTAGACGCGCATGCGCTCGCGGATCGTCGTCTCGTTGTCGTCCGCGCGACCCTCGATCTTTGCGCGCGCGAGCAGCCGCGCCACGACGGCCTCCTCGTCGACGACGAGCGACACGCAGCGGCGCAGCTTGCGATCGCTCTGCGCGAGCAGCTCGCAGAGGGCGTCCGCCTGCGCGACGGTGCGCGGGAAGCCGTCGAGCACGAAGCCGCGAGCGGCATCCGGGCGCGCGAGCCGTTCCCACGCGATGCCGATCACGAGCTCGTCCGGCACCAGCTCGCCTCGCTCCATGATCGCCTGGGCCTTGCGGCCGAGCTCGCTGCCGGCTGCGACCGCGGCGCGCAGCATGTCGCCGGTCGAGACCTGCGGGATGCCGTGTCGCTCCACGAGGCGCTGCGCCTGGGTACCCTTGCCCGCGCCGGGCGGGCCGAGCAGCAGCAGATTCATCTCGGCTGCGCTCATCGCCCGAGCCTCCCTCGAATCCGTGTGCCCTTGACGAAGCCCTCGTACTGCCGCGAGACGAGATGCGCCTCGATCTGCGCGATCGTGTCGAGTCCGACGCCCACGACGATCAAGAGCGCGGTGCCGCCGAAGTAGAAGGGCACGTTGAAGCGCACCGCCATGATCGTGGGCAGCACGCACACCGCGGACATGTAGATCGCGCCGAGCAGCGTGACGCGCGTGAGGATGCGGTCGATGTACTCCGCGGTCTTCTTGCCGGGCCGGATGCCCGGAATGTACGCGCCCGAACGCTTGATGTTCTCCGCCACGTCGTTCGGATCGATCATGACGGCCGTGTAGAAGTAGCAGAAGAAGACGATCAGACCGATGTAGAGGAGCTGGTAGGGAATGCTCAGGAAGTTCAGGTACTGGTCGATGAACGACTGCAGCGCGGGCCAGTCGCTGAACTGTCCGATCATGAGGGGGAAGGTGAGCAGCGACGAGGCGAAGATCGCCGGAATCACGCCCGCGGTGTTCACCCGCAGCGGGAAGTAGCTCATGCCTCCCTGCATCACGCGGCGGCCGACGACGCGGCGCGCGTGCTGGATCGGGATCCGGCGCTGTCCGCGCTCGACGACGACGAGCGCTCCCACCACGAGCACGGAGAAGGCCGCGAGCAGGATCAGGCCGATCAGCGAGAACTGATCGGTCTGGATCAGCTCGTAGACCTGCATCAGTGCCGACGGGATGCTCACGATGATTCCCGTGAAGATCACGAGCGAGATGCCGTTGCCGATCCCGCGCTCGGTGATCTGCTCGCCGAGCCACATGATGAAGGCCGTGCCCGAGGTAAGCGTGATCACGGCCATCAGCCGGAAGCTCCAGCCCGGGTTCAGGACCGCGCCCTCGCCGAACTGGCCCCGCTCGAGCGAGGTCGCGATCAGGAAGCTCTGGAAGAGTGCGAGCCCGATCGTCGCATAGCGCGTCCACTGGTTGATCTTCTTGCGACCGGCCTCGCCCTCCTTGCGCACGGCATCGAGCTGCGGGATGACGACCGTGAGCAGCTGGAAGATGATCGATGCGCTGATGTAGGGCATGATGCCCAGCGAGAAGATCGAGAGCTGCTCGAGCGCCCCGCCCGAGAAGAGGCTGAAGAGCCCGAACATGGTTCCGGACATCTGCTCGAAGAAGGCGCGCACGACGCTCGGATCGATGCCCGGCGTCACGATGTAGGCGCCCACGCGATACACCGAGAGCATCAGGATCGTGAAGACGATCCTCTGCCGCAGCTCGGTGATGCGCGCAATGTTCTGGATCCCGCCGATCATGCGAGCAGTTCGACCCTCCCGCCGGCTTCCGTGACCTTCTGCTGCGCGGCCGCACTCGCCGCGTGGACCGAGAGCGTGAGCCCCTTCGGCGCGCTGCCCTCGGCCAGGAGCTTCACCGGCTCCCGGCTGTGCTGGATCAGGCCGCGGGCCTGCAAGGCCGCGACGTCCACCGTGGCGTCCTCGCCGAAGACGGCGAGCGCGCCGAGGTTCACGATGCGGTAGGACTTGCGCGACTGGCTGCGGAAGCCGCGCTTCGGAAGGCGCCGGGTCAGCGGCATCTGTCCGCCCTCGGAGTGGATCGGCACCTCGCGACCCGCCGAGCGCTTGCCCTGGCCCTTCACCCCTCGACCCGCGGTCTTGCCGATTCCCGAGCCCGGGCCGCGCGCCTTGCGCACGCGCTTCTTGACGCTGCCCGGGCGCGGAGTGAGGCGATCCAGCATCTCAGTTCTCCACGATCGCGACGAGGTGTCGGACCTTCTCGATCATCCCGCGAACCGCGGGGGTGTCCTCGCGTTCGACCACCTGCTGCATGCGGCGCAGCCCGAGCCCGCGCAAGGTCGCGCGCTGCTGTCGATTGCAGCTGATCTGGCTGCGGATCCACTGGATTCGGAGTCGCGCGCTCATGCCCGGCCCAGCTCCGCGAGGCGCTCGCGCGGATCGCGCAGCTCGCGCAGCGCGGTCAGCGTCGCGCGAACGACGTTGTGCGGGTTGCTCGTGCCGAGCGTCTTCGTGAGCACGTCGCGCACGCCCGCCGCTTCGAGCACCGCGCGCACGGCGCCGCCGGCGATCACGCCGGTGCCGGCCGAGGCGGGCCGCATCAGCACGCTGGCCGCACCGAATTCGCCGAGGACGTCGTGAGGCAGCGTACCGTCCTGCAGCGGCGCGCGCAGCAGCGCCTTGCGCGCGCGCTCCACGCCCTTGCGGATCGCTTCGGGAACCTCGCCCGCCTTGCCGTAGCCCGCGCCCACGACGCCATCGCCGTTGCCGACCACGACGAGCGCGCCGAAGCTGAAGCGGCGGCCGCCCTTCACCACCTTCGCGACCCGGTTGATGTGGATCACGCGGTCGGTGAGTTCGTAGTCGTTCGGGTTCAGATGCTCGATTGCCATTCCGGGAACCTCTCGCTGCTCGAATCCCTTGCGCTCAGAACTGGAGGCCCGCCTCGCGCGCGGCCTCCGCGAGCGCCTTCACGCGCCCGTGATACAGGAAGCCGTTGCGGTTGAAGACCACCCGATCGATCTGCTTCTCGCGCGCGAGCGCGGCCACCGCCTGCCCGACCTTCGCCGCTGCCGCGACCGAACCGGTGGAGGAGAGCCCCTCGGCGACGCTCTTCGAGCGCGTCGACACGCTGCCGAGCGTGCGGCCCGTGAGCGGATCCTCGAGCTGCGCGTAGATGTGCCGGGCACTCCGGAAGACCGTGAGCCGCGTTTGATCGCTGCGCGCGATCTTCCGATGCACGCGCGCCTTTCGCGACTCGTGCTTGTGGAGCTTCTGGTTGCGTACCTTGGCCTTCATGCGACTCCCCGCTCCCGACTAGCCTGCCGCACCGGCCTTGCCGACCTTCCGCCGCACCTGCTCGCCGAGGTAGCGCACACCCTTGCCCTTGTAGGGCTCCGGCGGCCTCAGCGAGCGGATGTTCGCGACGAATTGACCGACCTGCTGGCGGTTCACGCCCTCGACCCGGACTCCGACGTTCTTCTCGACCGAGACGCTCAGGCCCTCCGGAATCGGCATCACGACCGGATGCGAGAAGCCGAGCTGGAGCGTGAGCTTCTTGCCCGAGACCTCGGCGCGGTAGCCCACTCCCTGGATCTCGAGTTCGCGTACGAAGGGCTCCTTGACCCCTCGCACCATGTTGGCGGCGAGCGCGCGCGCCAGGCCGTGCGCCGCGCGCGTCGGCTTGCGCTCGTCGGAGCGCGTGAAGCTGAGCCGGCCTGCGGCGATCTCGACGCCGATCCCGCGCGGCATGCGCTCCGAGACCTGCCCCTTCGGCCCCTTGACCTTGAGCACGCCGCCCTGGAACGCGACCTCGACGCCCGGCGGAATCGGAACCGGCTGCCTTCCGATGCGCGACATGGCGTTACCAGACCTCGCACAGGAGTTCGCCGCCGACACCGGCCTCGCGTGCGGCGCGATCGGAGAGCACCCCCTTCGAGGTCGAGATCACGGCCACGCCGAGCCCGTTGCGAACCTTCGGGACGCCGTCCTTGGCGACGTAGACGCGCCGGCCGGGCCGCGAGCGGCGGCGGATGCCGTCGATCAGCGCGCGGCCATCCGCGCCGTAGCGCACGTCGAGCACGAGCTCCGGATGTCCGCCGACGGCCTCGACGCGAACGGCGCCGAGGAAGCCCTCCTCGACGAGCAGCTTCGCGACCGCGAGCTTGATGCGCGAAGAGGGGCAGCGCGTCTCGAGATGGCGCGCGCTGCCGGCGTTCCGGATGCGGGTCAGCATGTCGGCGATCGGGTCGGTCATCATGTTCGGAACGGAACCCCCAGATGCGTGAGCAGCGCCCGGCCCTCGGCATCGTTGCGGGCCGTGGTGCAGATCGTCACGTTCATCCCCGTGATCCGCTCCACCTTGTCGTAGTCGATCTCGGGAAAGATGATCTGCTCGCGCAGGCCCATCGAGTAGTTGCCGCGGCCATCGAAGGCCTTCGGCGAGATGCCCTTGAAGTCGCGCACGCGCGGCAGCGAGACGTTCACCAGGCGATCGAAGAACTCCCACATGCGGTCGCCGCGCAGCGTGACGACCGCACCCACGGCCTGCCCCTCCCGCAGCTTGAAGGCGGCGATCGACTTCTTCGAGCGGCGGATCGCGGGCTTCTGACCGGTGATCGCGGCGAGCTCTTCGGCCGCCTTGTCGAGCAGCTTCGGGTTCTGCGTCGCCTCCCCGAGGCCGATGTTGACGACGATCTTCGCGAGCTTCGGCACCTGGTGGATGTTCGCGAAGCCGAACTCCTGGGAGAGCTTGAGCACGATCTCCTTGCGGTAGAGCTCGAGCAGTCTGGGGCGCACTAGAGCACCTCGGGAGCGAGCGAGATGATCTTCATGAAGCGCGCTGCGCGCAGCTCGCGGGCCACCGGCCCGAAGATGCGCGTCCCGATCGGCTCCTTCTGGTTGTCGATCAGCACCGCAGCGTTGTCGTCGAAGCGGATGTAGGAGCCATCCGCCCGACCCACGCTGCGCTTCGTGCGCACGACGACGGCCTTCTTGACCTCGCCCTTCTTGACGCGCGCGCCGGGAATCGCGTCCTTGACCGACACGACGATGATGTCGCCGATCGACGCGTAGCGGCGCCGCGTGCCTCCGAGCACGCGGATGCACAGCACCTTGCGGGCGCCCGAGTTGTCCGCGACCTGGAGGATGCTCTCCTGCTGGATCATCGACCTAGACCTCCGCGGCCTTCTGGAGCGTGGCCTGGACCTTCCAGCGTTTCCGCTTCGAGATCGGGCGGTGCTCCACGATGCGGACGCGATCGCCGAGGCCGCAGGCATTCTCCTCGTCGTGCGCCATGAACTTCGCGAAGCGACGCACGTACTTCTCGTAGCGCGTGTCGCGCACGAGCCGCTCCACGCGGACCACGACCGTCTTGTCCAGCTTGTTGGAGACGACGGTGCCCTCCAGGGTCCGCCGGATGCCGCGATTCTTCACTGGTTCGCCTCACGCATCTCGCGCAGAACGGTCTCCACGCGAGCGATGTCCTTCCGAAGCTGCTCGAGCTTCGCGCTGTTCTCGAGCTGGCCCGTGAAACGCTTGACGCGCACGTTGAACAGCTCCCCGCGGAGCTCCTCCGACTTCGCGCGCAGCTCCTCACCGGAGAGCGTCCGCAGCTCGCTGGCCTTCACAGCCCCACCTCGTGCCGGTGCACGAAGCGGGTCGGCACCGACAGCTTGTGCGCGGCGAGGCGCATGGCCTGCTTCGCCACGTCCACCGGCACGCCTTCCATCTCGTAGAGCATCCGGCCCGGCCGGATCACGCAGACCCACTCCTCCGGGTTGCCCTTGCCCTTTCCCATCCGGGTCTCCGCGGGCTTCTTGGTGACGGGCTTGTCCGGGAAGATCCGGATCCAGACCTTGCCGCCGCGCTTCACGTGGCGCGTCATCGCGATCCGAGCCGCCTCGATCTGGCGCGAGGTCAGGCGCCCGCAGCCGGTTGCCTGGAGTCCGAAGTTGCCGAAGTCGAGGTTGCAGCCGCGATAGGCCTTGCCGCGCATCCGGCCCTTGTGCTGCTTCCGGTGCTTGACCTTCTTGGGTTGCAGCATCGGATCAGCCCTCTCCGACCCGCTGGGAGAGGATCCCCTTGCGGCTCTTCTCCGCGACGTCGCCCTTGAAGACCCAGCACTTCACGCCGATCGCACCGTAGGTGGTGTGCGCCTCGGCAAAGCCGTAGTCGATCTCGGCGCGCAGCGTGTGGAGCGGCACGCGCCCCTCGCGGTACCACTCGCGGCGCCCCATCTCCGAGCCGCCGAGGCGACCGGAGCACTGGATCCGGATCCCGCCGGCCCCGAACTTCATCGTCGAGGTGACCGCCTTCTTCATCGCGCGGCGGAAGGCCACGCGGCGCTCGAGCTGCATCGCGACGTTCTCGGCCACGAGCTGCGCGTCGAGCTCCGCCTTGCGGATCTCCTTGATGTTCACGAAGACCTCGCGGCCCGCCGTGAAGCCCGCGAGCTCCGCGCGCAGGGTCTCGACCTCCGCACCGCGCTTGCCGATCAGGATGCCGGGCCGCGCGGTGTGGATGTTGAGCACGACCTTCTCGCCCGTGCGCTCGATCACGACCTTCGAGATGCCCGCGTGGTAGAGCTTCTTCTTGATGAACTTCCGGATCGCGAGATCCTCGTGCAGCTGCGTCGCGTAGCGCTTCTCGGCAAACCAGTTCGACTGCCAGCCGTAGATGGTCCCGATCCGGAAGCCGTAGGGATGGACTTTCTGACCCAACGTTCATTCCTCTCCGAGCACGATGTCGACGTGACTGCTGCGCCTCTGGGTCCAGGTCGCGCGCCCCTGGGCGCGCGAGATGATCCGCCAGAGCGAGGGGCCGGGATCCACGCAGATCTTCTTCACGTAGAGGTTGTCGATGTCGATGCCGGCCTTCTCGCGGTTGTTCTTGTCCTCGGCGTTGGCCACGGCCGAGCGCACGAGCTTGGCGAGCGGCCGGGCGAAGCCCTTGACCGAGAGATCGAGGATCGCGAGGGCGTCCTCGACGCCCTTGCCGCGAATCTCGTCCGCGAGGAGCCGCGCCTTGCGCGGGCTCACGCGGTAGCCCTTGAGACGCGCGCGGACCTCCCTCACGACTTCCCGCCAAAGGCCGGTGCGCGGCCGACGGGCGCCGTGGGGGTCTTGACCTTCTTGACGATCGAGTGCCCCGTGAACTTGCGGGTCGGCGAGAACTCGCCGAGGCGGTGCCCGACCATGTTCTCCGTCACGAAGACCGGAACGAAGAGCTTGCCGTTGTGCACGTGGAAGGTCATGCCCACGAACTCGGGTGTGATCATCGAGCGCCGCGACCAGGTGCGGATCACCTGCTTGCCGCCCGACTTCGCGAGCTTGTCGACCTTGCGCTGGAGCGAGACGTCGACGAAAGGACCCTTCTTGAGTGAGCGAGCCATCTACTTCTTCCCCCGCCGCTTCACGATGTAGCGGTCCGTGCGCGTGTTCTTCCGCGTCTTGTAGCCCTTGGTCGGCTTGCCCCAGGGCGTACAGGGGTGGCGACCGCCGGAGGTGCGGCCCTCGCCGCCCCCCATCGGGTGATCGACCGGGTTCATCGCGACGCCGCGAACGTTCCCGCGCCGGCCGAGCCAGCGCGAGCGCCCCGCCTTGCCGATGCTGCGGTTCTCGTGCTCGATGTTCCCGACCTGCCCCAGCGTCGCCATGCAATTCACGTGCACGGTGCGGATCTCGCCCGAAGGCATGCGGATCTGCGCATAGCTTCCCTCGCGCGCCATCAGCTGAGCCCCGACGCCCGCTGCACGCACGAGCTGACCGCCCTTGCCCGGCTTCATCTCGATGTTGTGGATCACCGAGCCGAGCGGGATCTGCGCGAGAGGCAGGGAGTTGCCCGCGCGAAACTCCGCGCCCGGGCCGGACATCAGGACGTCGCCGACCGCGAGCTCGGTCGGCGCCAGGATGTAGCGCTTCTCGCCATCGCGGTAGTGCAGGAGCGCGATGCGCGCCGAGCGGTTCGGATCGTATTCGACCGCCGCAACCACCGCGGGGATCCCGTGCTTGTTGCGCTTGAAGTCGATGATCCGGAAGCGGCGCTTGTGGCCACCGCCGCGGTGCCATGCGGTCACGCGCCCGCGCGCGTTCCGCCCGCCGCTCTGCGGCTTGCGCCCCTCGACGAGGGAGCGCTCCGGCTTGCGCTTCGTGATCTCGGCGAAATCCGAGACGCTCATCTGACGTCGCCCCGGCGACGTCGGTCGGTAGATCTTGGTCCCCACCTTCCGCCCCTAGACTCCCTCGTAGAACTCGATCGTCTGCCCGGGAGCGAGCTTCACGATCGCCTTCTTCCACTCGCGCTTGGTGCCCTCGAAGCGCCCGACCCTGCGCGTCTTGCGCGGCATCCGCAGCGTGCGCACCTGGAGCACCTTGACCTCGAAGAAGCGCTCGACGGCGCGCTGAACGTCGTGCTTGGAGGCGCGCGGGTCGACCGCGAGCGTCACCAGGTTGTTCACCTCCCGCCCGATGTTGCTCTTCTCGGTCACGAGCGGGCGCAGGATCACGTCGTGCAGGTTCACGAGCGGGCCTCCGCGCCATGGCGCGAGATCTTCGAGAGGCGCGCCTCGATCGCGGCAACCGCATCCACCGCGATCACGAGCTTTTGATGGCGCAGCACGTCGTAGACGTTCAGGCCCGCCACCTGGAGCAGCGACACGCGCGGAAGGTTCCGCGCGGAGACGGAGAGCTTCTCGTCCCGCTCGTCCACGACCAGGAGCACGCTCTGCCCGGCACAGCCGAGCTGGGACAGCCACTCCGCGACGCGCTTCGTCTTGTATTCGCCGAGCGCGAGGGGCGCGACGACGATGACCGCCCCTTCCTTGTATCGCTGCGAGAGCGCGGCGCAGAGCGCCGCGCGGCGCGTCTTCTTGTTCAGCGAGAAGGCGTAGTCGCGCGGCACCGGCCCGAACACGGCGCCGCCCCCCGCCCACTGCGGAGCGCGGATCGAACCCTGGCGCGCGCGGCCGGTGCCCTTCTGCTTCCAGGGCTTGATGCCGCCGCCGGAGACGCCCGAGCGGTTGAGCGTGCTGTGCGTGCCCCGGTGGCGCCTGGCGAGCTGCCGCCGGACCTCTGCGTGGAACAGGTGCTCTCGCACCTGCACCTCGAAGATGCCGGGGGCCAGCTCGACCTGACCCGCCTTCCGGTTCTGCGTGTCGACGACGTCGACGGTCGCCATGTTGCGCCTCGTTCCTTCCCTTCGATCCCTAGAGCTTGATCTCGACGTCCACGCCGGCTGCGAGCTCGAGCTTCATCAGCGCGTCGACCGTCTGCGGCGTCGGATCCAGGATGTCGATCAAGCGCTTGTGCGTGCGCACCTCGAACTGCTCTCGCGACTTCTTGTCGATGTGCGGCCCGCGGAGCACGGTGTACTTGTTGATCGAGGTCGGCAGCGGAATCGGGCCTGCGACCCGCGCCCCCGTGCGCACCGCCGTGTCCACGATCTCGCTCGCACTGTGGTCCACGAGCTTGTAGTCGTAGCCCTTCATGCGGATGCGGATCTTCTGAGAGCCCAGCTCTGCCATGACTTCCTCGGATCCCTACTCGACGATTTCGGCGACGACACCCGCGCCGACCGTGCGGCCGCCCTCGCGAATCGCGAAGCGCAGCTCCTTGTCCATCGCCACCGGTGTGATCAGCTCCACCGTCATCGCCACGTTGTCCCCGGGCATCACCATCTCCGTTCCCTCCGGCAGATGCGCCACGCCCGTCACGTCCGTCGTCCGGAAGTAGAACTGCGGCCGGTACCCGTTGAAGAAGGGCGTGTGACGTCCCCCCTCCTCCTTCGTCAGCACGTACGCCTGCGCCTTGAACTTCGTGTGCGGCGTGATCGAGCCCGGCTTCGCCAGCACCTGACCCCGCTCCACGTCGTCCTTCCCCGTCCCGCGCAGGAGACACCCCACGTTGTCCCCCGCCTGTCCCTCGTCCAGGATCTTCCGGAACATCTCCACGCCCGTCACCGTCGTCTTCGCCGTCGGCTTGATCCCCACGATCTCCACTTCGTCGCCCGTGTGCACCACGCCCTGCTCGATCCGACCCGTCACCACCGTCCCGCGCCCCGTGATCGAAAACACGTCCTCGATCGGCATCAGAAACGACTTGTCCAGCGCCCGCTCCGGCTGCGGAATCGTCGAGTCCAGCGCCTCCATCAGCTCGTCGATGCACTTGTTCCCCGCGTCGTCCGCAGGATTCGACAGCGCCACCGTCGCCGCTCCCTTCACGATCGGAATCGTGTCCCCGGGAAACTCGTACTTGTTCAAGAGCTCCCGAACCTCCAGCTCCACCAGCTCCAGCAGCTCCGGGTCGTCCACCATGTCGCACTTGTTCAGGAACACCACGATGTGCGGAACGTTCACCTGACGCGCCAGAAGCACGTGCTCCCGCGTCTGCGGCATCGGACCGTCCGCCGCCGACACCACCAGAATCGCCCCGTCCATCTGCGCCGCACCCGTGATCATGTTCTTCACGTAGTCCGCATGCCCCGGGCAGTCCACGTGCGCGTAGTGGCGGCTCGCCGTCTGGTACTCCACGTGCGCCGTCGCGATCGTGATCCCCCGCTCCCGCTCCTCCGGCGCCTTGTCGATCTGGTCGAAGGGCACGAAATCCGCCAGCTTCTTGCCCGCCTGACGCGCCGTGATCGCCGCCGTCAACGTCGTCTTCCCGTGGTCCACGTGACCGATCGTCCCCACGTTCACGTGCGGCTTCGTCCGTGCGAACTTTTCCTTGGCCATGGTCCTCTC